>WNFB01000156.1_pt1 | contig 56966 bp, 59 predicted proteins | sample 5400501 | NCBI WGS metagenome assembly WNFB01 (sample SAMN13153341, study PRJNA577476) | soil metagenome | isolation source: 200 cm saprolite under Douglas fir tree site 2 hole 1 | place: USA:California | collected 2015-04-18 | reverse complement strand
GTAGTAGTTGCCCCAGTAAATGTTCTGCCAAGTGTAACCGTCCTGCCAGAGGGGCCCGCCGTTGTAATTCACGATCGACGGTGTTGCTGCCAGGTAGACTCGGTGATTGCAGGGTTGAGAATAGTGCCATACTCCAGAGGGCTGCTTGTCGTATGTGACATTGTAGTCGACGACGGGAATCCTAAGACGGTTTGTAGTCCCTCTTACGCCAACATGATGAAAGTAGTCAGAGGGGGAGCCGCAAATCGCGCACTTGGAAATATTCTTGCAGGAGTCGCATCTGTCCATGGTAGCCCGTCATAATCGGACTCGGTTTCTAAGACTTCTCGCGACGAAAGTGTTACTGGTGGGAGTGCTGCTGGGTTCAGACGCTGACAAATAGCGTGCAATTTGCATGTCGATTTCAGAGAAAAAATGTCCAAATCTGCATCGACCAGCTTTGTCTTCGCAAACGCAAAGGGAGAACTCGGACACATTGTTAGTCAGCTCAAACGAGTCAGCAACATTGAATCTGTCACTCCGGTCACCGGACGCTTCGACCTCGTGATCCGACTGAATACTAACGAGCCCATTAAAGCATTCAACACCGTCGAAAAGATCAGAAGCATCACCGGCATTACATCCACCCAGACAGCATTCTCGATCGAGAACGTTACCAATGCCAAGAACAGGGAAGAGTCCTCTGAGCCCCCGCTCGCCTATGCTCTAGTCAAAGTCAAGGGCAAGTTCAGAAGCGTACTCCAGAAGCTGAAGTCCTTCCCGAACCTCGTCGAGGCTCACCTGATCCCGGGAGAGTTCGATGTTGTCGCTTCGTTCAACGGCTTCAGCCAAGATGAGCTTATGGAGAATTCCGTTGAGAAGATAAGTAGAATCAACGGAGTAACCGCCAGCGAGACACTCATCACCTGGACTCCCACCAACCGACCATAGAAAACCACTAGCCAAGGAAGCCTTCCAGCTTCCTCCTGTTTTTTCCGACCGGAAGCCCTAGGCCGACGATATTTTTGATACAGATAGAACCGAGGAAACCATCGTGCACGTATCAGTTTTGGGTCTAATCGTTGACTACCCCTTCGGGTTCTATCTTTACCAGTATCCTGCCAACACCCGGTTGGTGATGCGGATTCTTGCTGGTCCCTAGATACTTCAAAGACAATTTGTTGCTGTGTTCTTCCGCTCCCTTCTTCGTCATGTCCAGCACGCGCCCCCGAATTACGACCTTCTCGTACGGATTCTGCTGATTGAAAATGCTCAAGGCTACTCTGTGATTAGCCTTCAGATACTTCGCCTTCGCGCGACCCTCCGCAGTGTTCACGAGAATTAGGTCTCCTTCACGATCAACCCAGACTGGACTGACGTGCGGCGAACCATCACTCATCACGAAGGCTAGGTTGCCAAAATTCTTGCCATCGATCAACTTGATTGCTTTCTCAGAAAGCCTTACACGTGTCATGAGTAATACAGCTTCGTCAGCGGAGGCTCCGTAATTAAAGAGATGCTACGCACCACGATTCAGAACGCTTCAATTCTCTTCAAGTTGATTTTGCTAGCGGGGCAAAATGGCGGGCCCGGTGAGATGCAAGCTAACGGTTCAGAACTAACGATTTGAGCTCACCGCCATCTGACGCGTAGAAATTTTCGTGCGCGTCCTAGCGTGCTTTACTTACTCTGGGTAGAGTTCCCATTCGAAAGCTGAGGCGTAGCGTAGGATAGGTTTCCCCGCGCACCCTATCCATTTGCCCTCTTTGAAGTGAAACGGGAGCAGCAACACTTTCGCCGACCTGTTTCAGAAAATATGCGTTCCACTGGCCAGTGTCTGGGTATTCCAATCTAGCTGGTTCGTCAGATGAGCCGAGGACCAATCGGTACGACCCTAACTGCGAATGCTTCAAGCATCTCTAGAAGAGGCACGTCTCTTAGCCCCGGATCATTACCCGTCCGAATCGAAGTTCGCGATCGGAAATACTTGCCTTTGGATGTCAGGGTGGGGCTACACTCTCGTGTAACTGACCTTGCCAAGCTTTCAAGAAGTTATCGGCAAATACAAACCGAAGTTTTCGATTTCACCCAGATATGGTTGTCGAAAGGTTCGATAAGTGCATGGGTCCGAGGAATCCATAATCCGGCGGGTAGAACGAACAAGTTCAACACAGATGCATCTCCAGAATTGGCATATGTGATCGGTGCGATCGTTGGCGACGGGAATCTTAACGTTCATGGATACAACTATGAGATGCTATTGAGTGTAACAGATCATGACTTCGCCAAAGAGTTTAGCATATGCCTTGCGAAGATTCTGGAGAAGCCGAATCCCTACCAAGTTCGGTGGAGCGAGAAGAGGAAGAGATGGATAGTTCAAGGTTCCAGTATCATTCTGCATAGATTCCTAGGAGTAGGATGGCAACGACTGAAAACGTATATCGAACACTGCTACCGGTGCAAAGTGTCCTTTCTCAGGGCCTTATTCGATGGCGAGGGCACAATAAGTCGGAATATACTTTCAATTTATAATACCGACTTCCATCTCCTACTCTACATCCGAGATCTCCTTTCCAATTGCGGAATTAAGACACGAAATCCGTACGTTTGCAAACGAGCAGGTTCAATTCTCAAGGATCCTCAGACAGGTAGACTCTATCAAAGGAGAAAAAACTGCTATGCTATGACCATCAGAGCGGCTGATATCCCAAGATTCGCGAAACACATCGGGTTCTCGATACAGAGGAAGAATAGGCGACTGGCGTAGTCTACACTTTAGGCTGTTTTCTGGAAACAATTTACTCTGGTTCGTCGAGCCAGAAAGCTGAAGCGGGCCCGGTGAGATCGAAATTCGCGATTCAAGACTAACGATTCGCTTGCTGCATCCATTTCCGCTATTCAGAGAATGCCACATGATCCTATGATTGCTTTGCTTTAATCGTAGACCTTTTCTAGCGTGATGGCGAATCGCATGCTGGCGCTAGGATTCGGAGCGTAGCATCTTGAAGAGAAGCGTTAGAGAGCTACTAACTGAAATTTACAGCGGCCGTGCTGACGTTCATCTCGATCTCTATCAACTTTCGAACCAACACAGACGGAAGCACGGGCGGAGTTGCGACATGTATCCAAGCAACCCATTGCAGGCACCTCTATGGTCGGTAATTGCACCGTTGACACATGCTCGACGAATGTTAGAGGTCGGATGTGGCCACGGTTACACATCTGCAGTGATGGCTTCAGCCGGGGGACCAGACTGTCGAGTGGACACAGTTGAAGTAGACCCACTTCATGCGGACCTCGCCGAGAAGGCCTTTCAACAACGAGGTCTCTCCAAACGCGTGCGTGTCCTCCGAGGACGAGGACAAAGTATCCTTCCCAAGCTGAGGGGCAAATATGATGTTGTGTTTCTCGACGATGACTGGCGGGAGTATCCCCGATACCTTCCTCATCTTCGACGTCTCACACATGCTGGAAGCATCGTAGTAACCGCGAACCTCTCCCCACTCTTTGGCGGATGGGGCGGAAGATTGCCGGGGATACCAGCAATTCAATCCTACCTGTCGCAGCTCGTCACAGATCCGAAATTCCGCACGTATGTCATTCCTGGTGAATGGCATGCAATTAGCGCGCGACTGTAGCTGGTCAGAAGCATAACATATTGACGACAAGTCTGCTCTTAGAACGCGGCTAGAACAAGAGGAGCCAGTTCTTCCAGCGAGCGAATTTCATGATCAGGTCTAGGATCGCTTTCTTCTCTGCGGGCTCCGGCCCGGTTAAGCCAAACGGCGGTGAGTCCAGCACCGAGCGCACCAGCAACATCGGTTCTCAAGTTGTCACCTACATGCCAAGCGTTCTCCTTTTCGACGCCTAGCTTTTGGAGGGCCACAGCAAAGACAGATGGGTTGGGTTTCGCAGCGCCTATCTCGCCTGATATGACCACCGCGTCAAACGCATGTTCGATGCCAAGTAGCCGTAGTGCCCCGCGCTGGGTATCTGAAGCTCCGTTTGTGATGACCGCGAGACGAAAGCGGGGCTTTAGCGCGTTGAGCGCACCCTTAACATCGTCGAAGAGACGCAGAGCTTTGCGGCGGTGTTGTGAGTGGTTGTCTAACGCCAGTTGTGCAAGTGATTCATCATCACGCCCACAGGCTCGAAGTGTGCGACGCCAGACTTCCAGACTGACTTCTGCCCCACTTAACCTACCTAGGGTCCACTTCTCCTCTACTTCAGGCCAGTAGCTACCCCAGGCTTTACTGTTCGCCTCCAAAATCCTATTCGCATCGAGCCCAGTTGCCTTGCCTAGCTCCGCGCACGTCTGGCGAATTGTTTCCCGTAATCTGCTCCCGTCCATTAACGTCTCGTCAAGATCAAACGAAAGAGCGTGAATGGGTCCCATAGCATAACTCTTCAGCTCGGTCTTAGAAAAGGTGGTCGGGGCCGATCTCGGCGAGCCAGAGGGTGATTGGTTATTGTTACTCCGAGTCTCGGTTTTTCACTATTGCTCCCCAATCGCCAGGAGCAACTTTCTCAAGGGGTTGCTCGAACTCCCAGACTCTGCCTTCTAGATCAGCTACTCTGTAGGATTTGGTTCCCCAAGGTTCTTGGGTTGGCTCTCTAATGATTCGCGCTCCCTCGGCTTTGGCATGATTGAAGTGTTCTTCAACATCGTCAACCACAATTACCAGTTCGATGTAGGTTGAAGAGTCACCTCGACTCTTTTTGCTTCTATAATCGGATTGAGGTTGCGCAAGCAGGATTACGTACCTGTCCACGCTAATTTCTGCGTGGTCCACTCGACCATCATCGGAGACATGTCTCAAGTGCTCGTGGAACCCAAAGACCCGAACAAGCCAATCCAGAGCACCCGCAGCGTTCTCGTACAAAAGATATGGGAAGACTCTTTGAGAGTGAGCAGACATGACTAATTCACTCATACATGCGTGGCTAGCTTAGGACTTATTTTACGACGTCGGCAACCTCTGCTTGATGATTGATTTACACGACTCGTAACTAGGGGTTTTGAATTGTGAGCTCCAACGAGTTCACAAACCGATCCTAGTCGAAAAACAGGAACTTTCGATAATGATCCAATTTCCTCGCAACGCGCCTATTACTAGGTCGCTTCGCGAAATTAGGTTTGCGGGCCCGGTGGGATTCGAACCCACGATTTTGGGCTCTCTTCACTCTGAAGTGGCTCCGAAGGCCCACGTCTTGGTCCTGGCTCGACTACGGGCCCCGCGCCTATACCCGATTTACTAGCTCTTTTATTGCCTTGGGTCATCAGTCTCGAACATGGAGCACAATGCAGATCCAAGAAATGCCTGGGCTAACAGTTAGAAATTTTCGACCCGGAGATGAAAGCGTTTTCTTTGAGATACTCAAGAACTCTTTCGGACCCTTAGAATATGTTCCCCGCGTGAAGGTTGAGATATCCGGACCATATTTCAATCGGGAAGGATCATTCATCGCCGAGAAGAATGGTTCAGCAGTTGGATGTGTAGGTCTAAGAAATTTTCCCCGCGAAAAATGGCTTGACATCCGATACTTAGGAGTAAACGATGGAGAGTCAAGGGAGCTTTTGGCTCAGACCCTTGTTGCCAAGGCGGTGCAGTATGCAGGTTCGAACCATTGTGAGATCTTGAAGGCTTTCGTTTCCGGCGGTTCAGCCTTACGTCGACGTGTACAAACGTTCTGGTTTTGAACCCGTTAGACGATCCCTCCGGATAGGCTGAGACTTGACTGAACGACCGACTGGACAGAGCAAAATCCAGACTAGAGAGCTGTCGAAGGAATTTGTCGACGACGCGGCCGAAGTATGGGTAGAGGGTCTTCGTCCCTTCTGGAACTGGTGGATCGAAGAGCAGGCGGGCCGGAAACCCTCGGTGATTGGGTCAAAGAATCTGTTGGGAAGGAGCAAGGCTGGATAGGCGCTTTCCTCGATGAGAAACTAGTCGGATTGGCGATCCTTCGAGCCGATTCATACGGGCCAGGCCAGGCAAGATTCAATGGAGCCTACGCCCTTCCAAAGGTTCCGTGGCCGCGGAGTTGGGTCAGCGTTGATGAACGCCACGATTCGGGAAGCGCAACGGCTGCACCAGAAGGAGATGAAGGTCTACACACTCGCCTTCCTTGACCACCTTGCTCCCGGGGCGATCCTTTACCTTAGATCAGGAGGAAGAATTGAAGCCGAATATCTCCAGATAGAAAGAAGGCCCAGTTTCTAGTTTGACTACACATGTGCGTCAGCGCGGGCCTAATGCAGAGAAGTTATGGCCGCACATGATCCATGTTCTTGGCCAAGCTACGGGTCAAGAGACATGTCCCTGTATAGGACCGTTCAATGGTGTAGAATTCGTCTATTCGTTCTGGCGTGAAACTAGACTTCTTAGGAACCGTCGTATTGGGCGTCTCACCCCGTGAACCTCGGGGGCTGCCTGGTTGTAAATCGACATGAAGTCCGAATGGTACTGCAGGGCTAATCTGTCATCGGTCAGAAGTGTGGCGTTTTCGAAATTCACGTTCTCTGCTCGGGCAGTATAGTTGTAGCTCCCCCATTCCACTTTCTTCCCGTCAACAACGATGAACTTGTCGTGCATTATCCCGCCGAGCGGGGAGATCAATCGTATCGCGGCTCCCGCTTTTTCGAGTACGTCATGTATTGCGGCTTGAACTCCCACCGTCTCGTTCCTATCCATCACCAAAGCAACTTTGACCCCTCGCTTAATCGCGTCCGAGAGACCCTTAGCAATAGTCTCGTTCGTGAATGCGTAAGCCGCCATCTCTATCGTCTGGGCCGCACCAGTTATCATTGTGAGGATCTGCTGTTCTACTCCACCCCGAGGAGAGAAGTAGGCAGTAACGGCCGAGCTCATCGGATCTGTTTGGACTGGTTCAGCATTATGACTCTCGGGTTGAACCTGGGAGGGGCCAAATGCAATGGTCGATGGGAGTGAATTCTCTAGTTCTTCCGGTGACGTTGTCGCCGGTTCGCTTTTTTGGAGTGGCTTGAGAGTGACCTTGGCACCAGTCTTGCCCTCTACAGAAAGGAAGAGCTCCGTGCGGTTTCCGGTCTTCCATGCGCCCTCGATCCAGAGCTCGATAGAATCAATCTTGAAGTCTTTGAACCAGTCCAAAAGCTCGTCCACGCTTATCCTATGTCCTTTGAAGGGGGTGTCTGCTGCCATCTGGGCCGCAGGGTTTTCGGGAGGCCTGAAAACCAGGACGAGCTCATCCATTCCATTGGGCCGGCTCTCGCCGAGCTTGCTCATCGCTCAGGCTACTTCGAAGACTCTCCTGAATAACAAGTCGAAACCGTGAACACTCGGCATGAGTAAACCCTGAGAGTTGAATGCTCAATACAGCGTCTCGCAGATTGCCGCCTACCTCGCGTCGGTTCACTAGAGAGATGTGATGTAGATTATTAATGAGAACAACTCGCGTCTAATTCAATCCTTCAAACAGTTCAGTGAGTGAGAGGTAGACCAGTCTAGTGGCATCGTCCGGACAAGCGTGTATAGAAGTCAAGTTTGTCACGAAATCCTATGGCAAAACTGTCGCGCTCGATGACGTCTCCTTCAGCATACCATGCGGTGAGAGGTATGCTCTTCTAGGTCCAAACGGGGCTGGCAAGTCAACAACTCTGAAACTTCTCGTAGGCCTCTTGAAACCTGATACCGGGATGATTAGGATCAACGGCTACGAACCGTTCAGCTCGGAAGCCAAGTCGATTCTGGGATATCTTCCTGAAGACGCAACGCCGTACCGGACACTGTCCGTCCGGGAGAACTTGGAGTACATCGCCGCTCTTCGAGGAGTAAAAGACGTCCGCGAAGCAACGGACAGATTCCTGGATGAATTAAGCCTCCGCGAATACGAAAGGGCCAAAGTGGGCAAACTCTCCCGCGGGAACATGCAAAAACTAGCCATTGCTCTAGCACTCATTCACAAGCCGAGAATAGTTCTGCTTGATGAACCGCTAAACTATCTCGACATCCCAACCCAGGAGAGAGTTTTCAAAATGCTGAAATCTCTGGACTCCACCCAGATAGTCTCCACCCATATTATGTCAATCGCCACACGGCTTACAGAGAAAGTCATCATGATTTCAAGGGGTAGGATTGTCTGGAACGGGACCATTGATACGCTGAAGGGCCTGGAGCAGGGTGATGAGCCGATAGAAAGCGTCGTTGCAAGGTTAATGACAAATGCTGGCTAAGCTCGTAAAGTTCGTCCTCCTAACCCGGTTCTCCAAGCCGCTCCTTGGTCTCGTAGCTTTCTTCCTAGTCTATGATGTTGTGATAAGAGCGGTTACGACGGGAAACTCTCCACAATTCTCCGGCGGATTCTCGTACTATGCTGTAGGCGCTTCGATATTCTTCATGGCTGTAAGCCTTCTGTTCGGAGGTTTGTTCGTCCTGAAGTCGGACAGAGATTATTTGCTGACTCTTCCCCTGAAGCGTAGAGAGCTCAGCGTCTCGCTGTTCACCGCTCAGTTCGTCGGTTCCGGGATCACCATCCTTTTTCTCTTCGGATTCTATCTTGCCGGCGCTGGAAATCTCCAAACCACGATAGTGCTTGGAGCAGACCTGGCGATTCTGGCCGCTGTCGTCACTGCGCTTGGCGTCGTCTCGAATATCCTCTCGACCCGGGTTAGGGCAGGCCTCTCAGTAATTCTCGGAACCTGGTGTCTCTCTTCGATCCGTGGGAACCCGTTTACTCCGGTTTCTCCTTTCACTGGAGACCTTCTGTACGGCGGCATCGTGCTGTTCGGTTTCGCGGCCGTAATCGTGCCCGTTGCCCTAAGAGAGCTGGCCTATCTAGAACTGGGATCGATGAGGAGTCTGTTGAGGGCTACTAGTTCTGAGTACAAGAAGACCATGAGTTTCGCTGGAAAGAGTCCTGTGCGGGCAATCTACTCTTACCACTTGTCATTCTTGGAGCTTGTGGGAAGAGGCAATCTTGCGGGTTCCACCAGTTACAGGGCGGCTCGTGTAAGAACATCTACTGTACTCATTGTTTCCAGCGCTCTGGCCGCAATCTATCTTTTCTTGACCGGTCTATCACCATTTGCCGACCTCCTCTCTAGACCCGTCGTCATAGTCTTGCCCATTCTCATGGGCATCATCACGCTAGTCTTGATGTCTCAAGGAACGTTCTCAAACGAGAGAGGGTGGCTGGCCTTTACAGCCATGGACCCTGCGGTATATCTGCGGCATCTTCTTCTTTCGAGAGCGGTCTCGACCTTAGCCATAACAGGGCCTTTCGCCGTTGCGAATATTGTCCTCGCTCTCCGAGGCGTTCCATCGGCAGTAAACTCTTCCATTGTGCTTCTCGTTACAGTCTCATCCGCATCAATACTGGCAACCTACCTGGTGGCTAGGCTGGGCGCTGTTCAGCAAGTCAAAGAAGAAGGGATGATGCCTGGACAATTTGACTTGAAACAGGTTCTTGCTATCATTCCCACTTACATTGTTATCATACTAATAGTAGTCTCTGAAATATCATTGATAGCATCTATCATCATTGCTGGAGTCCTTGGGATTCTCTCGCTGCTTATGATGCTAAGCAAGAGCGTCTGGCGAGGAATAGCGTATCGTCTTACCGAGCGAGGATTTGTCTGACCCTATTTCCTTGGGCCCCTTTCGGGCTAGTCCGTGAACTTGTAGTGTCGGTAGCCTTGAGGTGTTACATCGATCAGAACGAACTCGTTTTCGGGCTCTGCCACAAACTTTCTTCCATCCGGCATGGGTCCAGCTTCGTGAAGCGCCTCATATTCGATCAAAGACACTGGTCTTCGGTGTTGCAGTTTCTCTGAATGACCGAACTTCTTCGCGACTCGATCCCATCCTTCCTGGAAGACCCAGCTCGAAACTTTTGCCTTAGAGCCGCTGCCGTAGTTCCCGGAACCTCCCCTTCTCCCAACGAGATCAACGCCCTTCTTCGCCTTCGTTTCGAGAAGCATCGAGAGACAGCTCTTTTCTGAGGCTGAGTAGCTGTTCCCGCTTTCCCGTGCGTGAACTAGACCGTCCGCCACTTTGTCCAGGTACTCTTTCTGAAACTGCGGCGTCTCCATGAAGTGTCTCATGTAATCTGATTCAGCTTCCTCAAACTCCTCCCTCTTCTTGAAACTCGCAACCTTGGGCTCTGCCCCAATTTTTTGTGTGACCTCCGTCCAGCGGGGAAGTCCCCGCCAGAAGTGTCTCAGAAGATAGCCGAATCCTTTTTCAGCCATCTTAGGATAAGGAACGTGAAACGACATCGGGCCGACATGGTCTACCAATGATTCTCCGGGGCCAGCCTTGATGAGCCCGGCGGCTTCTGCTTGCTCTGCCCAGTCGTCAACGGCGCCTTCCATGGCTTTTAGATAGCATTTCTCTGAATGCTTACCGTGTACTACTGCGGTCGTGGAGAATAATGGTCTCCAGAAGTCGTCTTCATCTTCCATGTAGGTGCCGATGACGGTTGAACAGACGATGCTGGACCTCCCGTTGCTACGGCCCGCCCATGCCCAGTCCAAGGAACTCTCCAGTGCATCAGCCGTACTAACACAGGCGAACTTGTACTCAACCCCGGACGTTTTCTTGAACGACCCTTTGCCATACTTCTGTTCCAGCATTCCGTGAACGTAGGCTGCGACAGGTTTGGACTCGTCAACCCCTGTCTCTGTAGCTATGTCGATCCTGGCAATGGCGGCGGGAGAAAGATTGTTCCGCTCGATTAGTTCGAAGATAGCGTTTGCAGCCAAGACTGAACTGTCCTGGTACGTGTCTGGAATCGACATCTTCGCAATCCCGATCCCATGCAGATACTTTGCGGGGTCAGACTCTCGTGCGCGCGAAAACTCGGTAGGCTTCTCAGGATGCTCCTCACTGGCTAACTCTAGATACAATCGAGGAATGTAGACTGCAATGTCATCAATGCCAACGAGTGTCTTCAATAGTCGACCCCCAGAACCTGATTAAGAGCTAACGAATCGGTTTCTGCCTCTGATTAGGCATTCTTGACAGAGCGGAAAGATAGGTTCCGTGTTCTCCTCAGAGGCTTGTTTGCAGTTACAATTCGTTGCTCTCTTTGACCGACCCCAGAAAATGGGGTACTATCGGATTCTGTATCTGATACGATATAGTTTATATCCAGCCCAGCAATCCCCTCTCAAAGCTGGTCAAATGCCCGGAATAATCGACGTGTCCCAGCTCGTCAAAACGTACGGCGACGGGACAAAGGCCGTGAAAGGAATCACGTTCAGCGTCAACGAAGGAGAGTTCTTCGGCTTCCTAGGGCCAAACGGTGCCGGAAAGAGCACAACCATCAAGATACTCACCACCCTGCTTCCGAAAACATCTGGGTCCGCATCAGTGGCAGGATTCAACGTGGACTCAGATGCCCCGAAGATAAGAAAGATCATAGGAGTTCAGAATCAGGACACGGTAGTTGACGAGGATCTTACCGGCCGTGAGAATCTTATTCTTCAAGGACAGTTGCAGCAAATGCACGGTCCCGCAATCAAAGAGAGGGTCGACGAGCTTCTCAAGATTGTCGATCTTGTAGACGCTGCAGACAAGCGCGCAGGCTTCTATTCGGGAGGCATGAAGAAGCGACTTGACCTCGCAACAACACTCGTCCACAACCCAAAAATCCTGTTCTTAGACGAACCGACGACAGGACTGGATCCCCAGTCGAGAGCGGCAATCTGGGCCTATCTGAAACGGTTGAACGAACAGGGAATAACGATATTCATCACCACACAATACTTGGAAGAAGTTGACCGTCTGTGTCGTCGACTAGCTATCGTCGATCTCGGAGAGATAGTTGCTCAAGGCACTCCGGGCGAGTTGAAACAGGAGATCGGAGCGGATTCAATTTCGCTGGGATTCGAGAATTCAAGCATGAATGGTGGCGACACAAGAAAGCGGGCTCGAGAGGTCCTACAGAACAGATTCGATCGAATATCCAACGTAGTGGATTCTGACATAGGCTTGACAGTCTACGCGAGGAACGGAAGTTACATGGTCCCAGAACTTGTGAGGGCGTTCGACGAGGCTCAGATTAAGCTCTCAACGATCGGAGTGTCCTCTCCGACCCTTGACGACGTGTTCCTCAAGCACACAGGGAAGAGAATCCGGGTCGAAGAAGTCAGTAGCGCAAACATGCGAGGCATGTTCGGCCGAAGGAGACGCTAAGCAATGTCGTTCTTCTCAGACGCCACCCACCTATTCGTACGGTCAATGAAGAAGCTAGTACGGAATCCAATATTGGTCTTCTTCTCCCTCTTTCAGCCTATAATCTTCCTCCTACTTTTCACTCAGTTGTTCAGCGGTCTTGGCCGCTTCCTCGGGGGAGGGATCCTCAGCTACACGGCCTTCGCAACCGCCGGAATCGTCTTGCAGAACGCCTTCTCCAGCGCCTTCCAGTCAGGAACCGCCGTAGTTGATGACATAAAATCCGGCTTCCTTTCCAAAATGCTTGCGACTCCAGTGAACAGATCCGCAATTCTCTTTGGAAGATTACTCAGCGATGTCTTCAGAGTCGTAGTTCAAACAGTAATCATTCTAGTACTAGCGTATGCTCTCGGCGTCTACCCAGCTACCGGCCCCGTAGGCTACCTACTCGTCATCTTCACAGTCGCCTTCTTCGGCCTGGCTTGGTCGGGAATATCTCTCGCGCTAGGACTGAAGACAAAGAGTGCCGAGACAGTCTTCGGAATCGCCGGAGCCGTAACCTTCCCGCTCTTGTTCATGAGCACTGCACTGGTCACAGCAGGTTTCATGCCTACTTGGATGCAAGACGTTTCAACTTACAATCCTGTCAGTATTGCTGTAAACGCGATTCGAAACCCCATCACCGGGTGCAATGTTGCTCAGACAATATGCAACATTGGATTTGATTGGAACACGATCCTCCAGGCCTACGGGGTAATCGCCGCCATCGGCTTAGTGACACTGGGAGCGACCCTGTACCTGTTCAGAAAGGTAGTCAGCTGATATCTCGAATGCCAACAGCTTATACAGACAGTAAGGTCAACCGAGATCTCCTCACTAGGTGAAAGACAGACGAGTGCCCCATCTATTGTAGCGGAGAACCTGACCAAACGGTATGGTTCTTTTACAGCACTGTCCAATCTGAACCTGAAAATCGAAGGCTCAAAGTGTGTTGGTTGTCTCGGCCCCAACGGAGCGGGAAAGACTACTACACTCAAGATCTTCACGGATATGATCAGAGCTTCTGAAGGAAGAGCCCTCATCAATGGGATAGATGTCCACCTCAACAAGAAAAAGGCCCTGAGCTCTGTTGGAGCGTTGATCGAGAGCCCCGAGATCTATCCTGCCCTTACACCGAGAGAAGCCTTGTCGATGGTCGCCGAGATCCGAGGGCTTCCGCGTGGGGATGCAAAGAAGAAGATCGAGGAGACTGTCGCTGAAGTAAAGATGAATGAATGGTTAGACAAGAAGGTTGGAAAGTTTTCCAAAGGAATGAAACAGAGAATCAATATCGCAGCTGCACTCCTCTCGGACCCAGAGGTCATAATGCTTGACGAGCCTACAACAGGACTTGACCCGAGAGGACAGTCCGAGGTCCGAGATATCGTTAAGGATCTGAAGAAAAAGAACAGACTCGTCTTCATGAGCTCACATCTCTTGAATGAGGTTCAAGAAATATGCGATGAGGTCGCAATGATCGACCATGGCAAACTGATTGTCTATGACAGCCTGTCCAACGTTACAACAAGATTCTCGCGCGACGGCGCGAACACTGTGGAAATCGAACTCTCGCGGGACATTGACGAACAAAGTGTCAACAGGAACATCGGTTCTCTTGTCAGCGTGAGTTCTGTGGTAAGGCTGGACCCCAGGAAGGTTCGAATCCACTTCTCCGGCGGCATGGAGAACCAGGAAAGACTCATTCAAGACATTGCTTCGATGAGGATTGGCATGATTAGCTTCCGCCCTTCGGCGTCGGCCCTCGAAGAGACTTACCTGAGCCTCATCAAGGATACTTTGTGACAGACCCATGGCGCAACCCACTTCTCCAACCGTCCCAGATTTGAAAAGACGAGTTCTTCCAAGCAGTATCTCTCAAGTAGGAACAATCACAAAATATGAACTGGTCAATTACTTCCGCTCTCGAAGATTCTTCGTCCTCCTAATTATAGGACTGATCATCAGTGCTCTTCTAACAACACTGGTCGGGTACTACAGGCCATCAGCTTTCCTGTCTTCAACTCTGAACTTCTACTCGAGCTGGTGGGCGGGCGCGATTACCTTCGTAATAATCCTATCAGGCATCTTTTACGGGGGAGACGCCATCTCGGGAGAGTTCCAGAACAAGACTGGTTACTTCCTTGTAGCGAATCCGCTTCGCCGCTCTTCGATTTACATTGGAAAATGGCTTGGTGCTCTCATCGCTTCGATAATAATGCTCGGGGTGTTTGCGGCCATAGCGATAGGCAACGGAATCTATTACTTCGGTCTCAACATTCCCTATCAGCTTTGGGTATCGTTGCTCTTCTCACTGCTGTATCTGATTGCAGTTCTTGGCTTCACCTTCTTCTTCAGTTCCTTGTTCAAGAGCACCTCGATGTCAATACTGGTGACGGCTATCCTTTTCCTCTTTGCATTTAGTTTGATCCAGACGCTGGTGGAGGGCCTCGTCAAGATAGAGCCCTGGTTCCTGATTACCTACGGCGCTCAGATCCTCTCGAACGTACTCATTGACCCCTATCCCACAACCGCGACGCAGGGTTTTGGTCCCAACGCTTTCACTACATACGCCGCAACAATTCCAGAAGGAATAGCCATACTCTTAGCCTACTTTGTAGTTACCGCTGCGCTCGGTCTCCTTCTATTCGAGAGAAAAGAGTTTACTTAGATTTCCTACTTTGCAATACGCGTCTGGACGAGCTCGCGGAATCTGCCGTTCTTCGTCAATTCTTCCGCGATCGTTTCGTTCTCTTTCCCTTCCCTATCCCAGACCAAGAATCTTGATTCACCCCCACGCGAGAATCTTGTGACGAAGTAGGGAATGTAGAACAGGTTTCCCTCAAGAAGCTCGAGTTTTTCCAGATCTATCTTGGAGGGCAGTCTGAGTCCGTCTGAGAACATCTTCCAACGAGTCTCACGAGTCTTCTTCATGTGATCGATGTTTTCCTTGATCTCTTGTCTTGCGCTGTCTGTCTTCGTTAGAGACTCACGTTGCTTCGACAACTCTTGCAGCTGGTGATCATATTCTGACAGCATCTTCTTTAGCTCGTCTAACCTCTCGCTGACAAGAATCGTCGAGTCGATTCCTTGAACCACCGAACCAGACTCAGGCTCCACATCTGTCAGTTGATGCATGATGGAGATTAGTTCGGGGTAGAATCCTAGGTTGACCTCTCGAAGGCCCATGACCACTGACCTTCCCTGAGCGAGAACGCTCTGCTTTGAGAGAAAGCCTCTCTCCGTTGAGTACTGGTAGCTAAAATCAAGGTAAGGCAAATAGAGCGTTTTCCCAAAGACGAATCGTTCTTCCGACCCGCCGAGGATTCCCTTTTTCACACGCTTCTTCTCGGCATCCTGCTGCACTAGGCTTTCCGGAACAAGCATTGGTAAGGCTTTGACGATAATGTGTTCTGGAGCATCGCCCGCGACCACGATTAGACCTTCTCCGATTCCAAGGGTCCTCTTGGCGGGCTGATAAGCCATCTGGGGATGGAAATTCTAGTTTCTCTGTGGTTGAGGATCCGACAGTAGATCTGTGTTGCCTCTAAGATGAAGGTTTGTGTTTTCCGGGCTCATTTGTAGTAGATCATTATTGTGTGTCCTGTCCCGTAGGGATATGTCTGACCGCCATAGAATGGATCGCCCCCAGCAGTCGGATAGCATGGAGGAGCATTGCCCAGTTGAGAGTTACAATAGTCGTACTGGTTTAGAGGCAGAGATCCCCCAGAAGTATAGTTTTGGGACGCGGATTGCCCTCGGTCAATAAGCACTGAGAGTGTATGGCCTTGGCCGCTTTTGAAACCGAGGACGTCGGTTGCGTTGAAGATTATAGGGCTCGTGACCCCGTTTACGCTGACCCCGTTGGGGTAGCTGACCTTCCAGATGTTGAAGAAGTCGCCCAGCGTGTACTGGTCCGTTATGTGAGCTGACTCTACGTGAACAATTCCTGACGCGTCATGTGTATGCATCGGCTCAAAACAAGAGCCGCCAGTAGCAACCTGTACCCCTCCGCTCGTCTGGAATTGAGGATCAAGAATTCCAACAGCCGCTGGAATTGCTACGCTTGCGTTATTGCCGCCGGTGTTGATCACGATCTGAAGCCACGGGTGAACGTGCAACGTTGTGACCTCGGCGAGGCATGGAAAAGGGAAATTCCCCCCTCCCTTGCTCTGGGTGAGGGCGTAAACGCCGTAGCCGATTGTGCCGATCAGTATCGAAACGACAATGACCGTGATGATGGTTCTCCGCTGGCGCTGCCTTCGAACCTCCTCAAGCACTCTCTTCTTACGAGCTTGCGTCAAGCGCTACCAGTCCATCCGTAACTAAGCATGTTCTGACTCAAAAGTTTGCCCCCGGACTATTCTTAATATTCTGACCTGCCCCTAATTCTCGTTAAAATGCGGCCGATCATCCTCAGGAGGATTGTCAACAGCACTGTCTGGATGGCCTCGGGCATAGTTGTACTCATCGTTCGTTCCTCGGTAGCCCAAGGGGGGTCCATCCTAGTCTGGGAGATCATTGGAGGAGGAATGATACTCTACGGAGCGGGACGAATAGTTTGGACTCTACTCAGGACTTCGGCGACAGGCGCTATGCCTGTTTGACACGCTTCCACAGCACTAATCAAAACAATTGTCTAGCGACTAGGATCATTGAAGCATGTAACGCACGCTACTCATTCTAGCGTCAGTGGAGTCTAATGCTACTTGCGTCGGTCTGCAGGCATTGTCTTGGGTGGCGGTCCCATTTGTCCGGGCATGGGTTGGGGACCCGTGGGCGTCTGCTCGGGGAGAGAGAAGAAGGCTACTATCTGGAGAATTTCTGCAATGAAGACTATGATCAGACCGATCCCAATGATGCTTAGAGCCGCCCCTATCAAGTAGAGCAGTCCAGTGGTGTGGAAGGTTCCGACGTTGAGCCTTGTCCCGATGGTTTCGTAGCTACGTTTCAGGAATATAGAAGCGATCAAGAAGAAAACCCAAGCTATTACCGCTCCGATTATGATTGATGTGATGAATGCGACGAGTCCAACGGGGGCTGTTGCGCCGGGCGTGAATGAAAAACTGCGGAAGCCAATGAACGAGTATAGGGCGCTCAGAACTATTACAACGAGTGCGATGAGTCCAATTATCGACAGTACCACTGCGATGATCATATTGTTGAATATGGTTTGATCCGCGAGGACCTCTGAGACGTATTTCACAGCTACGAGCACGAGTATGAGCCCGACAATAGCGAGGATTGCTCCTGGTGCGCCGAGGAATCCTCCGATGAGGACGAGAATAGCGCCAACTCCGCCAAGAGACTTGGCCTGTCCCAGAGACGCCATAGTCCAGAGTTAGGACAATTGTAGTTAACGGTTGAGGACCGGCGAATTCCAACTGGGACTGAGTTGTATGGTTGACAGGTTTCAGATCGCGCGTTTCGTTAGGCCTTATTGTTTCCCGGGCCGATTGACCAGGACCACGCCGGCGAGAATTAGTAGGAAGCTTACACCGTGCCACGGGCTTGCGTTTTCTCGCAGTAGAAGGATGGAGGATATCACCCCGAAAACCGGGACTAGGTTGCTGAATATTGCTGTTCTGCTGGCTCCGATCTTAGAGACTCCCTGAATGTAGAAGAAATAGCCGACCACGGTGGAGAGCAGGGCCAAGTACAGAATTCCCAGCCATGATGTGGCACTCCAGGTGTAGGTCCAGGGAGCTTCAAGAAGGGAGAAGGGTATCATGAAGATCCAGCCAAACAGCGAGATCCACGCAAGGACAGATAGCGAGGAAGGCGCCATCTCGACGTGGTTGGCCCGATTGGAAGCCACGAATCTTCTCAATAGAACAGTGTAAAATGCGTATGCTGTGGCGCCTCCGAAGACGAGAGTCACGCCGAGCAATCTGTTAGGGACGTTAGTGTTGGGGGAGAGTAGAGAGATTACGGCTATTCCACTCAGTCCAGAAAGCAGGCCCAAGACCTTCGTTCTAATCAAAGGCTCGTTGAGAACGAACGAGGCCAGGACGGCGATGAGAACAGGTCCTACACCAATCACCAGAGAATCATCGCTGGCCGCGGCGTACTTGACTCCGAACAAGAAGAAGACCTGGTAAAGGGTTGTGGAGAGGAGCCCCATCGCAACTAGGTTGAGGATCCATTGACGTCGGATGGCTATTCTAGTTCTCTTGAGCCATAGGATCCCAAACAGGACAGGAACTACGATCGCATATCTCACAACTGCAATGGAGACGGGAGGAAGATCTGTTGCAAGAAGTCTACCTACGGGCCATGCCAGTCCCCATAGGAACATTGTGACTACTAGCTGAGAGTATACGACCAATCTCCAATTGTCTTTCCAAGCCGCTGTCATTTTTCGCATCTCAAAATATTTGTTTGAGGACGAAGTGCCAAGAGGCTTACACTAGAACGCATGGGTCAGGCGACTGTTTCCTAGACCTCGACCATTTCAGCATGGTGAGATCCGGCGAAGCCGTTGTTCCTATTGTGGTTTGAATGCGATGATGTCGGTAAGGGCGCCGGTGCGCTCTCTTCGATCCTTTAGAATCGGAACTACCTTCGTCCCGAAACTCACACTCGCCGGTTCGTCTGCTTGGAGCCGGTGGACTATTCCACCCTTTACTCCTTCGAACTTGATTAGAGCTATGGTCAAAGGCTCATTGATCGGTTCTCCGGCTCTGTTCCGGTTTACCGTTGTATGGCTGTAGACATACCCCTGCGTCTCCAGCGGAGAGTTGTCTTTGATTTCGATGAAGCATGAGGGACAGAACATCCTGGTTGGAACGTAGGTGGTCTTGCACTGGGCGCATTTTGAAGATAAGAAACGGCCGTTCTCTTTGAGTTCGCGGCGAAACTCTTCGCCCGCAACACCTGCGGTGTAGTGATATTCCAATGGAATACTGTCGGTCCAGTGGCGGGCCAGTGAAGGCTGAGTTATTTTCTCTAGAATCGGCATTGCTCTAGCTCTCCACCGGTTTGAAATATCGTATGTCTGTGATGGCTCCTTGTCTCTCTTCCGGTCGCTTCCAGACTGCCTGGACCCTCATTCCAACAGAGATTTTTGATGGTTCCACCTCTCCTAGGTTGTGAAGTATTCCCATCCCGGGGCTCGCGCCGTCAATATCGACGACAGCGACGAGGATTGGAGTCTTGAGCCGCCTCGCGTCTGTGCCTACGTGGGAGATGGAGAAGGTGTTCACTGTCCCAGTGTCCTTGATCTGGACCCATTCGTCCGTCGGACGAAAGCATTGTTCGCAGTACATTCGCGGGGGAACAAGAATTCTCTCGCACTTGTAGCATTTCCTCGCAATTATTTTTCCGTCCTTCAACTCGGTGAGGAATCTGCTGATCGCTACTCCCGCGGCCCAGCTGTATTTCGGTTCAAACTTGTAGACGATGTCAAGGTACTTGCCCTCCTTCACTTCGTCCGGTGTAATCTCGCGACCCTGGTAGCTTGTTATTTTCTGAGACATTGCGGTTCTCCTCTAGGACCTCATTACGGTGACAGTGCCCACTTGCATCAGGTCGCCCCAGGCCTGGGCGAGGCCGGTTCGCGCATCCTTTTTCACCTGTCTCTTTCCCGCTTCTCCTCTGAGCTGCCAGAATATCTCGCAGATCTTCATCATGCCCGCCGCCGCTATCGGATTTCCAACGCCTAATAGACCCCCTGAGGGGCAGACTGGTAAGTCTCCGTCGCGCTGGGTCACTCCATCAATAGTCATCTTAGGCGCCTCGCCTTTGCCCGCGAGCTGTAGTCCTTCTAGATGATGAAGCTCCTTGTAGTCGAAGGGATCATACGGCTCGGCTACATCGATCTCTTTTCTCGGGTTCTTGATGCCGGCCATCTTGTAAGCCATCTTCGCTGCCTTCTCCACATACTCGGGATAGGCGAGGTCTCTGTTCGTCCAGTGAGTGCTGTCCAAGGTCCAGCCAACACCGTCAAGCCAGACCGGCTGATCTGTCAATTTCTTTGCAACCTTCTCTGAAGCGAGAATTACGGCGGCCGCTCCATCACTGGGAGGGCTGACATCCAATCTCTTGACTGGCTCACAGATGGGCTCGGATCTCATGACATCCTCTACGGTGATCTTGGCTCCTAGCTGTGCACACGGATGATCGACCGCATTGCCCTTATTTTTCACCGCGACCTCTGCAATCTCTTCTTCTTTGATTCCGTACTTGTGCATGTACCTCCTCATCTCCAGCGAGAATATCCAGAGCAAGGTAGTCCCGAGAGGTCGTTCGAGTATCTGATCGAAGATGCTCCAGAAAGCATACTGAGGGTGCGGGTGTAACGGCGACATTTTCTCTTCCGCAACACAGAGGCACGTGTCGTAGAGTCCAGAGGCGACGTTCCACCAGCCACCTATGGGAGTGAAGACGCCTGTCCCGCCGCCAACATAGACGCGCTCGTGGGGCTTACCGATAGCTCCCATTCCGTCTAGATAGTATTCTCCTTTCATGTGCACTCCGTCGAAGGCGTCTGGGGCTGAGCCTGAGACCACGGACTGTATGTCCTTCAGTGTCAGCCCTGCCGTGTCTAGGGCCATCTTTGATGCTTCGAAGGATAGTTCCTTCGGCGTTTCCAGCATACGACGTCGGAACAGTGTGATTCCGGCGCCCACTATTGCAACTCGTCTCCTCATTACGAATCCCCTCTAGTTTCCCAGCACCGCTACTGCTCCAGTAGCAGTAGGTAGGCCCCTCCAGCTCTGAACCAAAGCCCTCTTAGCTCTCGGAACTTGCAATCGGCCTGCTTGCCCTCGCAACTGTATAACCGCCTCTAGTGTCCGATGGAGTCCAGTCGCTTCCAGCAAGTGTCCCACCCCTAGCGAACCACCTGATGCATTGACTGGCAATCGTCCATCAATGTCGAAAGTTCCAGTGTCAACCATCTTACCGGCTTTGCCTTTAGACGCTAGCTTCAACGCTTCCAAGCTTTGCAGTTCCTTGTAGCTGTAGGTATCATCGACCTCGGCCAGGTCGAAATAACTAGCGGGACTTTTGACGTTGGCCATCTTGTAGGCTCTGCCTGCTGCCTGTTCGACATATTCCGCTCTCGCAAGATCTCGGTCTTCAACTACAGGTGTATCTGAACTCCATCCAATGCCTCTAATCCATACTGTGTGGTCTCCGAGTTTCCGGGCCTTCTGTGCCGATGTTAGAACGAAAACGATGCTGGCGTCGATTCCTTTACTTGACTCGAGTTCGGTCAAGGGGGAAGCGGCGACCTGTGAGTGCATCACTATTCCTTTGTCTATGTTCGCTCCGTGAACGCCTCGAGAGTTGGATAATGCATTCTTTTTGTTCTTGACCGCCACCTGGGCGCAGTACTCTCTCTTGGTGCCAGTCTCCTTTAGATATCGAGCCATCTCCATTCCTGCGAGGAATCTGGGATCCGCGTCGAAGTGGTGGTGAGTGTAGATCGGATCGTAGCCGAAACTGGCTATTTCGTCGGGATTCACGACATCGGAAATCTTACTGTGAGATTCTACGACCGCGACATCAGCGATGCCAGACATAATGTGCATACATGCTGTGGCTAGTCCAATTATTCCATCTGAGGAGATCGTGCATAATGGTCGCAGGACTGCGCCTAGTTGGTCGGGCATGTACTCGTCTGTTATGCTGATTCCTTCCCAGAAATCCTCAGTACAGCAGACGAAGCTCTGAACGTCCTTGCGCGGATCTATTCTCGCGTCCTCATAGGCTCGAGTTGCAGCCTCAAACATCAGCTCTCTCGTCGAGAGTCCCGGTGTCATTGAGTCGAAACCGGCGTAGCCTACCCCAACGATTCCGATCTGAAAGGGCAAGAATCCACCGGGAAAATCGGCGATGAACTGTTTACTATAAGACTTCCGCGGGAAAAATAGTTACTGTGTCATTATTCGAGGCGTTCCACAACTAGTGCAGAAGTTTGCAGGAGGCGAGAGCGGTTGTCCGCACGACCTGCAGAAGCTCGACCCGAAGGCCGGTGCTGGAATCGGTTGTGCTTGAGTCATCGCTTGCCGCTGTCTCTCCTTTCTCACAACGGCTATTGCCACTAGGATTGCGATTAGTATTGGCGGTATGACGAGGGTGATCAACTCTGGAAGGCTGAAGACTTTGGCAATGATGGATCCTGGATTACGTATACTCTGAGTCGTCGTAGAAGATATTCCGTAAGGCACTGTGATGTGGTAGGTGTAATTGGCAGCTGGCAGTTGTGTGAAGAAACCCTGGCCGTTATTGCCAGTCTTCGCTGTCTCGTTGGTCGAGTCTGGCAGATACATTATGACCGTCGTGTTCTTGACTGGTAGTGAGTAGAAGTATCCGACCACTTGCATCTTGACCGAAAAGACGTTTGTGGGGACGGTCTGACTGGTCGCGGTTGAGTTGACTATTGCGCCGGTTGCCACATTGGTTGCGCGCCATGAGATCTGGTTGATCGTCCACTGCCCTGATGGGCTGGGAATCTGTTGGTTGTTGTAAGTTGATAGGAATATCTCTCTTCCAGTTGAGTCAGATAGGGAGACCCAAGTCGGAGCGAGGCTGTTACCATCCATGTCGACGAACGAAAGCGGCGGAAGATTCCAGTTGTTTCCGACGCACGGAAGAGTAGACCATAAGTCTGAGTTGTTAGAGACGCCGTTCCCGCACTGATCTGTAGGATAAGATATTCCACTGCCTGTCAAAAAGTCGTTTTGTTTCCCAAACAATTCAGAGGCACTGTAGGGATTGGCAAGGGACATGGAGCTAGTTGCGCCATATCCAATGTGGACCTTTCCAACCGGGACTAATTGCCAAGGGGTTGTGCTTGTCTCGTACATGAAGTACTTGAATTCGGCCGGGCCAATGGTGTCTGTGTTTGAGGTAGTTTGTGCTACTTCTGCGAGAACGGCAGCCGGGTGGCTCCCCGAATCCGCGTCACCAGGTCCCAGATAGTACTGTTGTCCTTGCGTTGGGCTGGATCCTAAGAACTGGCTATCCATGTAGAATGACCAGACTCCGCTTCCAGTATAGTTCATAGTGTAGGTGTGCCACGATCCGATTGGGCCGGCTGATCCCGCGGGACCAATTATTGGTGGCGAGTTCGTGTTTCCAGCTGGGAAGAACTCGTAGAACCAAGCGCAACAGTAGTACTGGTTCGTTGTGGTTAGCCCATTGTAGTATCCGACCTGGACAAAGGCTCCATTGGCTAGTATGCTACCAACCCAGTAGGAGTGAGCATCATTGTTGACCTTGTCGTATACAGTCCTTATCATAACGCTGGCGCCTACGCTCTTGTAGATGCTTTGGTCGCCTATCGCGCCTTCCTGGAACCAAAACGGGTCATTGGTTGTAGCGCTCGCGATTCCCATGGGACCTTGAGGTATCAGAAGAGGCTGCCCAGAGACGGATCTATCTGGAATTGGAGTAAGATTCCAGCTTGCTCCTCCTAAAGAGATGACACCGAAAACAGCCAGAACGATAATGCTCAAGGTCCTCGCGCTTGGGTATCGCAAGCAGGTCAAGACCAAGAGGAGAAGCCGGTGCCGTGCTGAAAAACCTGCTGTACTAAAGATTAAACAGTTCAAGGAAACCGTCGAGAGTCGTGGAGTCCTAATGGTCGGTTTCTTCGGTCCCGAACAGAAAGAACTCGTTCAGATGATGTATGGATCAGCATCTGAGGACTATCTGCTCCTCCTCGAGTCGTTGGGAGATTTCTTCGAGAAAGAGATCGAGCCGACAGCTCGCCAGATCGACCTGAAGGCAGAGTTTCCCCGAGAGAACATTAGGAAACTCTTCGAACAAGGATTCACCAGCATGGGGTTTCCAAAGGATTTCGGAGGCCTCGAGCTCCCATGGCCCATCTACATCGCAGCGATGGAGATGTGTGGGAAAGCCTGCGCCAGCACCGCTCTCTCCCTCGCCATTCACGGAACCTGTTGTGAGGGCATCCGTCAATTCAGTAATCCTAGTCAGAAGAGGGAGTATCTGCCTCAGATGATAAGCGGCAAGAAGTTCGCTGGCTTCTCACTGACGGAGCCTGGCGCTGGCTCCGACGCGCGTAATCTGCAGACAACCGCTCGTCCCGAGGGTGGACAGTGGGTGGTGAACGGTACGAAAATGTTTACCACAAACGGTGGCTACTGCGACCTCTACTTTCTCTTCGCCAAGACGCCGAAAGGGCCCTCAGCGTTCCTCATTGACGCAAAATCTGCCAAATCTAGCAAACACATCGACAAGCTAGGCTACAGAGGCTCAGTTACCGCAGAAGTTGTCTTCGAGAATGCACATGTCCCTAAGGAGAGCCTCGTCGGGACCGAGGGACAAGGATTCGAGTATGCGAAAAAGATGCTGTATGGGGGACGCGTGACTGTCGGGGCTATCTCAACTGGGATTGCCCGGGCTGCTTTTGACAAGGCTGTCAAGTATAGCAAGGACCGGACTGCCTTCGGGAAACCCCTCTCAGACTTTGAGATGATACAGTCTAAGCTTGCTGACATGTTGACGGATATCAACGCGTCGAGAATGATGGTCTACCGAGCTGCACGCCTGAAAGACCAAGGCCGACCGTTTGAGTCGGAGGCTGCGCAAGCCAAGGTCTTTGCGAGCGAGCATGGGTTGAGGGTCTGCGATGAGGCGATCCAGATTCATGGAGGCTATGGGTATGCGGATGAATTCGATGTGCATCGGCACTGGCGAGATTCGAGGCTCAACACCGTTGGTGAAGGGACCTCGGAAATAATGAGATTGATAATCGCGAAGCACATCATCAAAGGATCATAGGTTCTCCTGAAAGGGCTGTTTTGTGTCGTGAGGGTCAACTGCTTTTGAGATTTTTCGGAGAGGGGTCCAGCCGGTTGAACCTGATCTGGGCGAGTATTGTAGTTCAGGGCACAGAATAGAACGGTCTACCGTTTTCCCAGGTGCAAGTTATCGCATGATTCAGCGTGAGGATCTCGCAGATCAAAATCGCATACCCCGATTGCCAATCAAGGCGCATTCTGGGCGATTTGTGTCGATCTGCACGTGAAGTCCCTGGGCGTCGGGAAGGCAATGATCAACCCTAAGGTTATTACAATCGAAGAGGTAGGTGACGATCATCTGGAATAGTAGTGCCGCAATCACAAGAAGCTGGGAACTAGTTGAGAGTTCTAATCATCGGGGCTGGGAGGATTGGAATGCACCTCATTCGGTACCTCTCAAGCAGCGATGAGAACCGGCTGACCGTCATAGAGAAGAAGCAGGAACGCTGCAAGGAAGCATCCACCAACTCTGATGCTACCATCCTCAACGCCGACGGCTCCAAGCCAGACGTTCTCAAGCTGGCGGAAGCCTCACAAGCGGACATAGTCATAGTTACGACGGACGACGACAGAGCCAACCTCGCCGCGACCAGACAGGCGAAGAAAGAGTTTGGCGTTCCACGCATCATCGCAGTTGCAAACAGTCCCAAGAATAAGGAACGACTGAGGGAAGCCGGGGCTGACATGGTCATCTGCCCGGCCGATTTAGCCCTCAAAGACCTCGAAAACATGCTGGAGAGAGACCGCGCGGTCACGCTCATGTACCGGTCGGAGCTCGATTTACGAGTCGCCGAGACAATAATCCCTCTCAACGCCACGCTCATCGGAAAGAAAATTCATGAGATCCAGATGCCCGAAAAATGCAGAGTTGCCCTGGTCTGTAGAGACAACAGCTACGTCTTCCCTGAACCCGAACTCGAACTGAGATCAGGAGACAAGGTTCTGCTTTTGGGCGACGCGCCATCCGTCGCGCGAACCGTGGAACTCTTAAGGTCAAGCGAAACAGCCTAACACCCTTCGGGGAAGGGCTGGACATAGAGTGGCATTCGACCTAGTCGGACTATTCACCAGTCCCCTATCAATACAACTCCTCACCGTAGTCCTCATCATCGTCCTCACCTACCTCGTTGTAAGATTCTACAGGATAATCATCACAAGAATTGCTGGAACCGTCCCGTCGGGCCTAGTGGCGAGTCTCCAACAGATTGGCTCCTGGGCTATCTGGGTCCTAGGAGTAATCATCATCCTCAACACCCTGAACGTGAGCATACTACTCCTCCTTGTGCTACTCTTCCTCGGGGGCCTTACGATGATCACGGCCTACCGGCATATTCTAACCGACATGGCAGCCTCCCAGTTCGTCTCCACCTACCAGCCCTTCAAGGTCGGAGAATGGATCGAAGTGCAAGAATACTACGGACGAGTAATCGAGAGAAATCTCATACAGACAAAGATTCTCACACCAGATAACGAAATAGTCATCATCCCAAATTCCACACTACTACGAAGGTCCGTCATCAACCGCACCCGCTCAGGAGCTCTCCGCATCAAGATACCAGTCGTGGTCAACACTGAGATAGATCTGGCGAAAATGGAGGATCAACTCCTACACATTGCTGAAGACATCAAGGTCGACCTACTCCCAGACACGACCCCCCAAGTCCGCGTCACCCAAGTAACCCCTCAGGAGACCCAGCTTGTCCTCCTCCTACAGATCGCCAACCCGGCAAAACGGGACCAGATAATTTCTGAAGTTCAGAAGAAATTCTACGAACTTCTCTCTAAACGGAACTAGCTCCATATAGTCTCAAATATCATCAGGCTGAAGAACTGGCCCGTTTCAGCCCCGAGAGAACTGAGGAACTTCTGTTTGACCCAGCCCGCCCAGAGAACCGTCGGGCGCAGAAGACAAGGACTAAGACGCAACATCGGCATACTAGGAAACTTCGCCTTCGGCTACGCCGACGTAGCGGAGGGAATCTACTTCACCCTGGGCCTCGTCGTAATATACGCCGGCGCTGCCGCAACCTACGCATATCTCTTCGCAACAACAGCCTACATTCTGACCGCGCTGTGCTACGCAGAACTCGCCAGCTCATACCACCAGGCCGGGGGCGCGTTCGTATACGCTAGAAGAGCGTTCGGACAGAACATCGCGTTCCTTGCAGCATGGGCGCTTCTACTCGACTACGTGGTCACTACTGCCATCTCCGCCCTCGCCGCTATCGGCTATCTAGGCTACTTTTTTCCCCAACTGAATGCGCCACTACTGATCGGTGGGGCTACAGCGGCCGCGATACTCTTTCTTATGAGCCTCAACATCCTCGGAATAGGCGAGTCTGCCAAGTTCTCTTACTTTCTCGTTCTGTTCAACCTCGCGGGAATGGCAATGGTTCTAGCCACCGGCTACCTGTTTGCCTACAGACCCGGCCTCAACACGCTTCATTTTGGAACCTCGCCGACATATCCTAACTTCCTCTATGCCATCACCATAGCCATGTCAGGGTATCTTGGGATAGAAGTCATATCCCAGACTGCCGGAGAGACTAAGAGACCGGCGAAGAATATTCCCAGAGCCGTATTTCTGATAAGCGCGGCGGTTGTTGCGGCCACTCTTTCCTTTTCAACCCTGGCTCTAGGGGTCAGAAGTTATCAGGATTTCCTAAGCAATCCTACCAGCATTAACGACCCCGTGTCTTTCATCGCTCTCGCATTTCCGAATGGCTGGATTCTTGCCGGCTTCGCCGCCATCTTGGGAATGTCCGTACTTCTAGTAGCTGCCAATGCTGGGATAATTGGATCGTCGCGAATAAGCTATGCGATGAGCCAGGACGGAGTAATACCCAAGGCGTTTGGAAAACTCCACAGGAAGCGTAATACCCCATTCATTTCAATAATTGTGTTTTCTTCGGTATCTGTCGCGCTTGCTCTCTCAGGTGAGCTCAGTTTTGTAGCAGAGTTGTACAACTTTGGAGCACTAATCGCCTATGTGATCGTCGGTCTAAGCCTAATCTCTCTTAGAAACAAGGAGAAGGCCGTCTTTCGTCCATTCAAGACCCCCGGAAGCATTAGCATTAGGCCATTCTGGAGGAGAAACACCAATGAGGCTTCAGTGAGTGATGAGCGGTACACAATTCCAATCATAGGCGTGCTATGCATAATGGCAGATCTAGCGATCTGGCTTCTCGTAGTTGTTCTTCACCCGCTTGGGAGGATATTCGGCAGCATATGGATGGGTTTTGGACTCTTAGTCCTCTTCGCGTACACAAGAATCCAGAAAACGAAAGGGAGTCAGCCGGCTGGTTCAGATTCAGCAGAACCGAGCCCAAGCCCTCCGCGTAGACTCACGAGTGTACGAGAAGGAAGGCCCTGAAATTCGCTCGGACCACTGGTCATTGACCTAATACGCTCCACCAAGGAGCACTCTAGTGCTCGTTTTTCTTGCGGCTCCTGTTCGTTTCTACACTACGACAGACAGCTCTTCTAGGTGCAAAAGAGCCCCAAAACCTGAGATAAAGCCTGAAACAGAACAACCGACGACATGAGGCCCCCTCCCAGGGGAGGACCCCTTGAAACCTACGATAGCGATTCTTTTTGCGACTGTCGAATCGACTCGTCAGCGTCGTCTAGTGTCGAGAAGGATCTTGTCTCGCCCAGGTTTTTCACAGAGGGGGCGATTTTTTCTTGGCTATCTCTTGCGGGTAGTCTTCTGCCATCCGATAAGAACGCTTATGAAATGACCAGGCTACTCCTCGAGCCTATTCAATCGCTTCTCTATCACGTCGACCTGTTTGGACAGGAATAACTTGTATGCTCGGAGAAGTTTGACCTGGGAAGTCTTCGTATCTGCATCGATCGTAGTCATCGTCCGCTTGAAAGTTTCTGAGGCCTTCTCCAAGGTCTCGTCTATCGTAGCGGAGACCTTTGGGCCCTTGTCCTGCACAAACTTGCTGGTCGAGTCAACCCAAGTCTTGCTGGCCGATGCCAGGTCTCTTCGAGCATGTTCCATGTCTCGGCGTATTCTTTCAAGAGCGGCCCTGATGTCACGGCGCGCGTGTTCAGATCTTTTTCTGGAAGACAATTCACGATAATAGACGCAACCTACCGAGATAAATCTTCAATTTGAACATCCCGGGCCCAAGCAATATTACCAAGAACCGAAGCGGACCTCACGCATGAAGGGTGGTGTCAAGGAGAAAGTCTATCATGCTTGGAAGACTGGGACCTATCCTAGTACGGCGACCAGGACCCTTGGTATCAAGATACTAGAGCTATCCGAGGGACGTTCTCTTGTCGAGATGGAGGTCGACGAGCGTCTCCACAACATGTCAGGTAACATGCACGGGGGAATAATGGCTGACATCGCAGACGCCGCGATGGGAATAGCCATTTCGACTACCATGTCTTCCGACGAGGACTTTACAACGATGGAGATGAAGATCAGTTTCTTCAGACCTCACGTCAAGGGACCCTTGAGGGCGGAAGGGATTGTGGCGAAACGAGGAAAAAGGGTCGCCTTCGCAGAAGCAGTGCTGACGAATCAACAGAAACAGATTGTCGCTAAGGCCAATGGCACGTGGCTCTTCCTTACAACGTAGATTTCCATATTTGAATCCGTCAGACCCCTGCACTAATCGAGATGACTGAACATACTTGACTAGACTTCCAGACGAACTCTATATTCGCCGAATGCATTTCTGAACAGATCGCTGATCTCGCCAACAGTACACTCAGAACGTACCGCCCTCAAAATATCATCAAGCAGGTTACCATCCGTCAAAGCCGAACTTCTCAATTTCGACAAGGCGCTCTTCGCTTTCGCGCTGTTTCTTGAAGTCTTGAACTTCTTGAGTTGTTGAACCTGTAACCTTTCTACGCTTGGGCTAACGCGCTGGATGTTCACTTCGCTCTTTTCCTCTTCCTTGAACTGGTTTACGCCGACAATTACGGTCTGACGCTCGTCTACGGACCGTTGCAGCTTGTAGGCACTTTCTTGAATCTGTCTGTGAACGAATCCGGATTCAATAGCTTTCCTCGCTCCTCCAAGCCGTTGGACTCTTTCCATAAGAGGAGTGACTTTGGTTTCAATCGTCTTTGTCAAGTATTCCAGATAGTAACTTCCTCCCAGCGGATCCGCAGAACGGCTCACACCAGATTCATACGCAATGATTTGCTGGGTCCGTAGTGCGATTCTAGCAGATTCTTCAGTTGGAAGAGCTAGAGCTTCGTCTCGGGAATTTGTGTGAAGCGACTGGGTGCCTCCAAGGACAGCGGCTAGCGCCTGAATAGCGACTCGAGCCACATTATTGTCGGGTTGTTGGGCGGTCAGAGTCTCGCCACTCGTCTGAGTGTGAAATCGAAGCTTGCAAGATTCAGGGTTGCGAGCTTTGAAGCGTCCCCTCGCAATGCGCGCCCATATTCTTCTCGCAGCTCGAAACTTTGCAATCTCTTCAAGAAAGTCGTTTCGACAAGCAAAGAAGAAGGAGAGCTGGGGTGCAAAGTCATCGATCTTGAGGCCTCGAGCTAGTGCCGCTTCCACGTATTCAATCGCGTTTGAGAAACAGAACGCCAGTTCTTGAACTGCGTCAGCCCCAGATTCGCGAATATGATAGCCGCTAATACTGATGGGATGCCAATGCGGCATTTTTCGAGCAGAATACTCTATGAGGTCGACCGCCAGTCTAAGAGATGCTTCCGGCGGATAGATGTAGGTGTTCCGCGCGATGTACTCCTTTAGGATATCATTCTGTGTAGTACCTCTCAACAGCTTCTGCGGGACCCCTTGCTCCAGTCCGACTGCGGCATACAGGCAGAGCAGGATCGGAGCGGTGGAGTTGATTGTCATGCTAGTGCTGACTTTGCCAAGATCGATTCCATCGAACAACCGTCTCATGTCATCGATACTGTCGATGGCAACGCCAACCTTGCCCACCTCTCCAAGCGCTCTTGGGTGATCAGAGTCAAGGCCAAGCTGCGTTGGAAGGTCAAACGCAGTGCTAAGTCCAGTCTCCCCATGGGAGGTCAAATACTTGAATCGCCGATTGGTTTCTTTCGCCGAACCAAAACCGGTATACTGCCTCATAGTCCATAGCCGGTCCCGGTACATGTTCGGGTAGATTCCTCTCGTGTAAGGGAACTCTCCGGGTTTTCCGAGAGACCGAACCATTGTCGAGGGAATGTCTCTGCTGTCGTATGATGTCTTGACAGGTATTCCTGAGTCAGTCGTGATGCGATCAGGCATTTGCCGACACGTCCAATCTTGCGATGGCCTTTACGAGTTTTGAGGCTGCTGTCTCAGGGTCTAGCTCTTTCTTCGTGACTTGGCCGAGTAGGTGCCGCCACGATTTTGCCTGTTTGAGGCGGCTAACTGTCTCGGCGTAAAAGTCTGAAAATGCGGCTTCGATAAGTTCCGATTCCAACCGCTTTCTTGCTCTTTCTTCTCTTAGACCATGATCGTTCAGGAATTTCTGGAATTTCTCGAGACTGTCCACAAAAGATGGCACTCCAATTCCATTGATTGCGACCGTCTTTAGCACAGGCGGTCTCCATCCACTCTTTTCCTGTAACCCGCTGGCCACATTGAACATAGTCTTTGACGGATTGGTTATGTCTGCCTTGTTGATGACGAAAATGTCGCCGATCTCGTTAAAGCCTGCTTTGAACGCTTGAACTTCGTCTCCGAGCTGTGGCATTAGAACCACCACAGTCGCGTCGACAGCGGTGGCAACCTGAACTTCGGTCTGGCCCGCGCCAACGGTTTCCACTATTACCACGTCCATTCCAGCAGCGTCGAGGACTCTGATCGTGTTAATAGCGGCACGAGCGAGACCGCCAACATCACCACGAGAAGCCATGCTGCGAATGTAGACCTCTCTTTCGAGAGTGTGGTCCATCATGCGTATCCTGTCGCCCAATACAGCACCTCCCGTGTAAGGACTGGAGGGATCTATAGCCAGTACGCCCACCTTTCGGTCTCTCCGGCGGAATTCTTGGATTGTCTTGTCAACGAGGGTGCTCTTGCCCGTACCTGTGGGACCTGTAATGCCAATTGTGAAGGCTTTTCCCGTGTGCGGATAGAGCTCTTGAATTAGTCTGCGACGGCCGAGTCCTCCAGCCTCGACAATGGAGATGGCCTTAGCGAGGGCCCTATGATCGCCCTTCAACACTCTCAAGGCCAGATAACTAACCAAGTTAGAGCCTTGATTGCCGGTTCGTTCTGGAACGTATTTCAACATTCAGAGGAAGACCCCCAGAGGCATAATGGAGAAATAGGAAAATCCAGGCCCAGTAGATTGTCCCGTGACTATTTTGACAAAAGGCTACTGGAAAAACGTTCTAGACGAGATCAGGAGACAGCGGAAGGCTAGGCCTTCAACCTTCAACTCAAAATATCTCGCCAAGCTGAAACGCCAAGAAGCAGAGTGGCAAGCGAAGACGCTCAAGCAATGGACGCAGAACAGTCCTGAGCGTAAGCAAGAGTTCAGGAACCCTTCCAACATTCCGATCAAACGGGTCTATACCCCGACAGACGTCGCGTATCAAGACGAGTCTCGTCAGGCTGGTCTGCCTGGCGAGTATCCGTATCTTCGAGGAGTCTACCCGACACTTTACAGAGGACGGCTTTGGACAATGCGAATGTTCTCAGGTTTCGGCACGCCAGAGGACACGAACAAACGGCTCCACTATCTCCTAGAGCATGGCGAAACAGGATTGAGCATCGCCTTCGATATGCCAACGTTGTATGGGTATGATCCCGATAGCCCACGGGCAGAGGGCGAAGTCGGACGGTGCGGCGTCTCAGTCGGTTCATTGAAAGATATGGAGATCATTCTGGAAGGGATCCCGTTAGAGAAGGTGAGTACGAGCATGACGATCAACGCGCCCGCGTCAGTTTTGACGGCGATGTATGTGGGCGTGGCAGAGCGGCAGGGATTGAAGCCGAAGGAGTTGAGGGGGACCGTCCAGGCAGATATCCTCAAGGAGTATATTGCGCAGAAGGAGTGGGCCTTCCCTCCAGAGGCGCACCTCCGAATAATCCGTGACATGATGGTCTACTGTAGCAAGGAGATGCCGCAGTGGAACTACATCAGCATCAGTGGCTATCACATTCGCGAAGCAGGATCCAGCGCTGTCCAGGAACTAGCGTTTACGTTGGCAGATGGTTTCGCGTACGTTGACCTGGGAATCGAGGCAGGTTTGAAGGTCGACGATTTCGCACCGCGATTGTCCTTTTTCTGGAACTGTGGAATGGACTTCTTCGAAGAGATTGCAAAGTTTCGAGCTGCGAGAAGAATATGGGCGCACGTTATGAAAGAGAAATACAAAGCCAAAGACCCGCGGTCCTTGCTGTTAAGGACACATGCTCAGAACTCTGGCGCCTCACTGACCTGGCAACAGCCATTGAACAATATTGTTCGGACCACAATCGAGGCATTAGCCACGGTTCTTGGGGGGACCCAGTCTTTGCATACAAACTCTTACGATGAAGCGTGGGCCCTACCTTCAGAACAAGCCGCGACAGTTGCATTGAGAACGCAACAGATCATCGCAGAGGAGACGGGAGTCACCGACACTATTGATCCACTTGGTGGTTCCTACTATTTGGAATGGCTAACCGATGAGATGGAGGAAAAAGCGTTCGAGTACTTTGACAAGATAGAACGGGTAGGAGGATTGCTGAACGCGATCAAAACCGGATTCTTGCAGAGGGAGATAGCAGAGACAGCCTACCGATACCAGCAGGAACTAGAGAAGGACGAGAGAGTCGTGGTGGGCGTGAACAAGTATCAGGTAGACGAGAAGAACCCGATCGATACGCTAAAGATCAACGAGGAAGCTCAGAAGCGACAGATCGAGCGAATAGCCCGAGTCCGAGAGACAAGGAACAATGCTCATGTCCAAGAGGCATTGAACGAGCTGCGAAAGACGTTCGAGGACGAGAAGGCGAATTCAATGTATCCAATCATCAAGGCGGTCCGAGCCTACGCAACCCTAGGTGAGATCATGGATGTTGGTCGGAAGGTCTTTGGAGACTACAAGGAGCCTCCAATCCTCTAACCAGCAAAACCATCCTAAGAGACAAGTGCAACAGAGCTCATGAAAACAGAGAATGCTTACTCCTCCAAGGAGCTGAACCCGACTACGTGGTCAGACTTTGAAACGTCATTCGCAAAACACAACGGTGTCTGGGGCGGATGCTGGTGCATGTTCTATCACACAAAGGGAGGATTTCTCATCAAAGGACATGCTCCAGACAACAAGAATGCAAAGAAGGCTCTCGTCAAGAAAAGACGAACACATGGAATAATCGTCTATTCCGGAGAGACTCCCGTTGGCTGGGTCCAGTATGGTCCGAAACCCGAACTCCCACGATTGGATGCTAGCAAAACCTACCAAAGTTTGAGTCTCGACAGCGGAGGGAAGAAGCTCTGGCGAATTACCTGTTTCTTCGTTGATAGAAACAATCGACGAAGAGGCGTGGCAGGATTCGGCGTGAACGCCGCTCTCGCCTCTATCAAGAAGAAGGGTGGAGGCATCGTCGAGGCGTACCCGTCAACAAACCCTGCCAAGGGAGCGAGCCTTATGTGGTCTGGGACGGTCAGCATTGTTTGAAGACGCGGGATTTAACGTGGCATCACAACTGGGCAAGTCTAGCGTTGTAATGCGGAAGATCGTCTGATGATGGCAAGCTCTTTGACATCAAGGATACCAAAATTTCAGCGGACCCCGAAACCGTGGAGAACCACCGGGTCGCGGAAGTTGATTGACCTTGGGGAAGTGAAACTGTACCGTGATCAGATAATATCCGGGTCCGGTTTTAGGACAGACCATCTCCGGCTCTCGCTTCACGATTTTTCTATTGTAGTGCCGGTCTTGGATGAAGATCGTCTCGTCTTCATCTGGAATTATCGTCATCCGATTCAGGGCTGGGAACTCGAACTACCCGCGGGATTAGTGGACGACGGAGAAGACCCAGAGTCGGGAGCGAAACGGGAACTGAAAGAGGAAACTGGCTACTCTGGGAGATCTTGGAAAAATCTTGGCTGGTTACATACTTTGCCAGGAATATCGTCTCAGCGAGCGCATGTTTTCTTGGCGCGCCAGTTGAAGAAGGGCACCGTGAGCCGAGAACCTTACGAGTACATGAAGATCAAAATTCTGAAAGTTAAACAGGCCTACCGTCTCTTGTGGGATGGAAGGATTATACATTCTCCAACTGTATCAGCACTGGGACTGGCAGAGAAAACGATACTAGGATAAGGTCAGAAGTATTCTCGGCGATTGTCTAGCGATGAAGGCGCGTTAGATCGCCGCTCCGCATGTAAGACACTTCTTTGTGCCCATTGGAAGTGTGCTGTGACAATAGGGACAAACTGGCGCCTTGCCGCCGCCGCTGGAAGAACCAGAAGATGCGGGATTTGATGAGACAGGGCTTGTCCAAGGAATACTTGCTGATGATCCTTGTGAGATAGGCGGAAAAGTGACCTGTGGACCTGCCGCCGACGGTCGACCATAGCCGGCATTTGTCGCGATTTGGGACTGGTTGCCCTGAGGTACCAGTGAATATGGCATCAAGTAGGCAGACGTGATTGGTAATCCGCCTCTTCCGAAGAATGCTTTCACATGAGTCCTCGTCAGATAGTACAATATCAGACCCCAGAAGATCAACCCGCCGACCCCACCGGTGATTAGACCCATTGTCAGAGCGCCAATGGCCCCGAGCAGCGAGAGTATGCTGAAGATCATCCCGAGAGTCCAAGACCAACCTCTAGCATGAACAAAACCCACACCCGTGGCAAGCCAGGTGAGACTGAAGAAGAGAACAACTCCACCAATAATCGGCCCAAAAGTTCCCAGCAAAGGGCCCACTTTTGGCAGAGTCGACAACAGAGCCGAGAGTCCGATTACCGCAAGACTGGCTAAGAGCCCAACAATTCCTATCAGAATCTCCAAAACAGCCAGTATCGTGACCCCTATCGGTCGAGAGGGCCTCTGCATCATAGAAACAATTCAGTAATTGGCGCAGTGTTAAGTTGACTGTTACTTAGAACGGGTCGAATAGGTCGACAAGTCTACCGAAATATATCCAAGAACCGCCGCATTCTACAGCGGATGACCTGTCGATCTAGACGCTCGCGCCGCAACTGGGGCAACGAGTGGCTCCAGCTGGAATGCTAGCGCCGCAGTTCTTGCACGTCATTCCCATCTGACCCATAGGTGCGCCCATAGAGCCCATCGGCATCGAACCTGTAGGCATCGAGCCCATTGGCTGGGACGGCATCGCAGAGGGTCCCATCGATGGTTTGTAGACCAACGCCAAGATCGAACCGATGAACGCCAGCAAGGAACCGATACCAAAGCCCCAGAGAGAGGGAAAAGCGATTATCGACAGGATAAGGATGACGACGCCCCACATCGTATGGCTCTGTGGCTTTTGGTACAGCATTACGGCACCTAGTATTACTATCAGGCCGAAAATAACTCCAACAATGCCGACTAGCGCTCCTAACCCACCGAAGACAAACGAAAAGCCCACCGTCGCAAGAACTCCTCCAAGAAGAAGGAAGATTCCACCAATCAATGACAGAACGAATGCAGCTGTTGGCTTATCCGCCAATTACGATCTGATCCAAGCTCGCCTTTACAATATATAACACATTCGATACGGTCACAGTTTGAACGATTTTTACCAGATATCTGGGAATTTCCCTAGTTTGAGGCTATCTGACGCTAGGTTCTGTTGGTTTCGGCAGTTCAACGCCAACTTGAGGTGGAGACTCCGGTACAATAGAGGGCTCCGAGGAGGAAGAGGACTGCTAGGTTTCAGGATGGCGAGAGGAGGAGTCCCTACATCGTTTGTTGCGCGGGCTGTACAAGGGACGGGGTTTTCTTCATTCGTCGTCTAGCGATCCAGACACCCGATGCAACAACTGCCGCTGCAATAATTCCCAGAATCCCGTACATCCACGGTAACAAGCTAGATGACTGTGAAGCGGGTTTTGATTGTGCCGGATTATTGGATGCTTGCCCAGCTCCCGTTGTTATGCTTCCAGCCCCTGGATTGTACCCGCTCCCGGAGCCGGGGTTTGACCCGGAGTTAGAACCCTGTCCCGGGCCCGTGCCAGATCCTTGACCATTCCCGATACCAGTTCCTGAGCCGCTGCCAGAACTTGACCCGCTGGGTGACTCAGAACCACTCGTCGGCGTTAACTGCTGACTTAGGTCGAGAGTTGTGCTGGTGAGCTTTAGCAAGGCCTGAACGTCGATCCCGAATTCCCTCATTACGGGCATAGGAGTAGCAGGACAAACAGTCAGTGCTGGAGCAGTAGTCGCAGAGGAGTCGCAGGGCGCTGGCGGGATGAATGTTTCTTCACCAAATCCAAGGTGGATGTCAGCGCTTGCGGCGAGTAGTAGATCGCTCGTCTGATCATAGTTGAAAGTAAGCGCGAATCCGAAGTTGTCGGCAATCGGAATCGAGGAAGTTAGAGTTGACATTGGATCCGGCGGAAGAAGAGACCCGGTCCTAGGAAACGTCAGAGTCCACGCAGGCCGAGTTCCGATGCTGCCGCCAAGATCCAGACTCGTGGAACCAGTCACATTGGTTGGAAACACTAGAACTGGGACGGTGTCGTTTAGTTTGAGCGGTCCGTTGACCCACCACATTGTGTGAAGAGGTTGACGCATCATCGCGACGTCGATGGCTGACATTGTCGAACTCCAGCTGGTGCCCGTTGGCAGGGTGGCGCCGATGTTAGTCTGGGCTATCTGTAGCGCTTCGTCCATTTCAGGTTCGATGAATGGAAGGATAGTGGCTATTCGAGTTGCTAGGTTGATGGACTCGTTGAAGCTCCCGGTATGATGCGAGACTGGGGTGACGATTGCCCCGTTCGATGTTGTGATGTCTCGGGTCACGTTGAGGTCAGCAGTAGTTCCGTTCAGATCTGTGACGGTCCAGCCCAGGGTCCCGTTGACGTTGAGACTCGGCGAGATCATCGCAATCATTGGACAGACAATTCCCGCGCTAAGGGCCGTACTCAGAATAGGTCGGCAGGACTGCTGGAATGAGATAGAAACGGATAGATCGTAACTAGTTTGACTACTCTTGTGTAGGGCCGGCGCTGCGCTCACGGGAACAGCGATCAAAAAGAGAAGCGTCAATGCTCCAAGGGAGAGCCTAGTCAACCGCATAAACCATTCGACGTCTGCATCTTAGACTTTATCTCATAAAAAGGGTTAACGGTGTTCATCCAATTTGATCATCAATTTTCCTAGGAAATGGATAGACGAAAAAGGGGAGTTCTCGATAGTCCGCCTAACTAGGCGTAGCTCGGGGGTCCGAGCCCTTCGTCTGCGCTAGGTTACTTCTTACTCCAGAGGCCTATGACGTTGCCGTGGGGATCTCCGATGGTGCCCCAGTAGCCCATTCCGCCGCCGATGGCCTTTCTCTTCTTCAGTATTCGTCCGCCTAGACTCTTTGCCTTCTGTTGCGTTGCTGGTATCGTGTCGACGTTGACGTAGAAGGTGGTTGAGCCGGCCTTGACCTTCTTGCCTAGCATGAACCCGCCTCCGACACCGTTCTTAGAGGTCTTGAACATTGCATAGCCGTCGCCGAACATATCGAATTTCCAGCCGAAGAGTCTGGAGTAGAACTTCTTGGTCGCCATTAGATCCTTCGATGTCAGTTCTATGTGGCCGATTTCTTTTCCCATAGTAGCTCTGTATTGCCAAATATTGAGTTTAAAAATCTACACCTTTTACCCGAAAAACACATTATTTGATGTATGCGACGCTCAAGCAGCAGTTAGACGCGTCAGAAAGAACTGTTTGAACTTGGAGTCAGCGTGTGTGCAGACCATTACCGGTCTTCCCACGAGTTCATCACCTCGCAACCAGTCTCGTCTGTCAGCGACTGTCATTCCCAATGTGTACTCGCCTTTGGTCTCGACCTGAGCACGGTAGTTTGAAAATTGGAAGAAAGATGGCTTGATCTTAACGGCTACAGCCATCGGATCATGAAGAGCGAATTGGCCATATGTTCTCATGTTTCTCTCCAAGATTGAACTAGCGAAAGCGGCAACACGACCTTTCCGATTTCTTAGCCGGACATAGTCACTTTTCGTAAGCTGGACGCTGGGATTCATGGTCACGTCGAGACCTACTGCTCTAACTGGCACGCCTGCTTCGAAGACTATTTTCGCCGCTTCTGGGTCCGAATAGATGTTGAACTCTGCCACTGGAGTCTCGTTTCCGCATCCGTATCTTGTGACAGAATAGGCGCCTCCCATGATCACAACCTCTTCGATCATCTTCTTCACTTGTGGGAACTCTGTAAACAAAGCGGCAATGTTGGTCAACGGTCCCGTGCAGATAATCGTCGTGGATTGGTGCTTCGACGGGTCGAGAGATTCTGAGATCGCGTTAAGGGCGGATTTCTCTGCGGGACGAAGCTTTGGAAGTGGTAAATTTGAATCCCCCAGCCCGTCGGTTCCGTGAAAGCGGGTAGCTCGAATCGGATCACGAAGCAATGGGTTCCCTGAGCCCTGCGCGACCCAGACATCTGATCGATTGAGAAGTTCAACAACCCTCAAGCCGTTGATAGTAGCTTGTTCTACAGGAACGTTGCCTGAGACCGCTGTGATGCCGGCGACCTCTATCTCTGGAGATCTGAGGGCGATGATGAGTGCAAGGGCATCGTCAATACCCCCGTCCATATCGATAATAACGCGGGAGGGTCTTTTCGACCCGAGACCCATCCTAGAATAATTTCGCGATCTTCTTGACGGGCAGAGTGTCTGCTAGATACCAGAACTTGAGGTACTGGAGACCGGTCCGATACTGCAACTCTGTAAAGGAGTTCACCGCATCCTCTGCGATGATTGTCTCGTATCCTCTGAAGAAGGCATCCGCAGTTGTGTGTCTGACGCAACAGTCAGTATGGAGACCGGAGATGATCAAGGTGTTGGGTCTCTTTCCATCATGAGTTCTCTTGAGTTCGCGTTCGAGTCTGGTGTTGAAGAAACTGCTATAGGTTGTCTTGGGAATCTGAACATCCTTCTTTCGCGGTCTCAATTCGCCTATAACCTTGGCACCCTTGGTGCCACGCATAGCGTGATCTCCCCATCTCTCGATCTCGAAATCCTTCCTCGTATGGGAGTCGTTAGAATAGAGCACCGGGACGCTGGCACTCCGAGCAGAGTCTATTAGTTCGCCGCTACGAGGAATCATCGGGACGGCCCTGTCGCATTTGATCTTACCATATACGAAGTCGTGCAGCATGTCCACGACAAGGACGGCGTACCGTCGGTCGTTGTTGTACACATGAGGTGCAACGGCAGTTTCTAGATTGTAGACGTTTATCTGTTCCGCTGGACCTTGTCCATGAATTCTAGCCAAGAACCATACGGGCACGCGGAACCCGCAGGCATGATTTTAAGATGATTACTAATCGTCATCAATCGGCTAGGCGACACAAATTTGGAAGGAAAGGCCGATGTTGTGATAGTTGGTGCAGGAATAGCAGGCTCAGCCCTGGCGTTTGAACTACAGAAGAGAAACATTTCGACTCTTCTCTTAGATCGTAGGAAAGGGCTCGATTCGACTCCCCGAGGCATAACCTTCCAACCCAATGGCCTCGAGGCGCTGGAGAAGATGGGAGTTCTGGACAATGTTCAGCGGATGGGTTCGGCCGAGAGAATACTCGAAGTGAGAGACTGGAACGGAGAGGTTCTGTTAGAAGCCGACTACGGATTGCTTGACCATCCGCAGAACTATATCATGACGGCTGATGCGGTGCAGGTGGAACATCTTCTCGGGTCCAAGGCTGAGAACTTAGGCGCTCAGACCATCTGGAATACTCGTTATCAGGAAATCACTTGGAAGGATGGAATTGCCCGGGGACTACGTTGCGAGGTCGAGGGTGGGCCTTCCGAGATTCAAGCTTCGATAATCGTCGGGGCTGATGGGCCTCAGTCCCATGTTCGAGAAAGCATCGGAGCAGCTACAAAGACTAAGAAATACTCGGATTCTTTCATGGTCGGACTGGTCGGGCCAGTTTCAGAGTTGAAGGATAGGGCGCGACAATACCAAGCACCAGGAAAGATGCTCGGGATAATGCCCGCCGGCCCAGGAGCCACGTACATTTTCTACTGTGTTGGGAATCGCAGCTTTGAAGAGTTGAAGAAGGAAGGACTAGGACGCTTCAAAGAGGAAGTAACTCAAGCCGCACCTGAACTGACTGAAGCCTTTGGAACAATGGAGGCATGGACGAGAATCGCGTATTTCACGCCCAGTTTCATCAAAGTGGATCCTTGGGTAGGAAACGGAGTCGCTCTACTCGGCGATTCAGCACACACGTTCCATCCCCACGCAGGCCAAGGAGTCAATTTGTCCCTACAAGACGCGCTTGCTTTATCGGATGTGATAGTTGATTCCTTAAGCGCAGGGGATACCTCAGCGAAGAGACTGTCCCATTACCAGTCGAGTCGAAAGATATTCGCGGATGTAATAGGACAGCACGCTCACTACACGTCAACCTATGCTCTCAGCAATAACTGGCTGATCAAGCGACTAAACAGACGGGCACTGAAGAAGATGCAGAAGAATCCGAAGCTCATGAAAAAAGCCCTCGAGGTAACAGCTGGGGTCTTCACCAAGAAGCCAGGTCTGATCGAGCAGGCAAGGATGGGTGGAATCCTCCCCTAGGTTGCGGTGGGCACCGCTAAACCGATTTCTTCCTCTGGCAGCCTTACGTCTTTGAAGACGGACCAGAAGTATCCGATGGACGTGAGGTAGAGAGCAGTGCAGAGGAAGAATGGTAGCGCAAGGTAGAGTGCTCCACCAAGTCCCATGAGGTAGGCGCCGACCGATGTGCTGAGAGAGTTGGGCAGCCGCCAGAGCGATGCTGTCACAGCGGAAGCCTGCGATCTCTCTTCTGGAGGAACGAGGCCCATAAGAAGAGACTGCTCTACTGGGTTAGACATCATCATCAGCGCACTTCTCACGACGTAGATAGAGGAAGCTGAGGCGAAGTTAGGAGAGAAGGGTAGGGAGAAAAGGAAAGCCGTCGACGACCCTTGGGTGAGGACTATTGTCTTGACTGTCCCAAACCTGCGAGCTAGTCTTGGGGCGGCCAAGTTTGCGAACCCCATTACTAGACTGTTTACTCCACCTAGTATAGGCGCACTGACATCGTCCACAACTCCGAACTTTAGGAGTGCCCACCCTGGAATCAAGGGGATAACCATTCCCGCTCCCAGAGCGATTAGAATTCCTGCCAGCGAGTACTGTGCAACGGTTCTGCGAGATTTCCTTGGAATGATATGAACTCCTCGATGGTCGGCCTCAGAGGTTCTTGATTCGGAGACTGATAGAGCGATCCCAGGCCCGAGCAGACTGAGCAGGGCCACCCCGAGGAACAGATACCTGTGACCCGTCACAAGGTCGATCGCATACGAGTTTTTCAGCAATCCCAGGATGCTCGCGCTGAAGCCCCCGACGGCTGCGCTGATGGTGGCAATGAAGAAGGACAGGCTGAAAGCACTGGTGCGTTTCGCGTCCGTCGCTTTGTCCGCAAGCATTGCTCCCCATGATGACGCATACATTGCTTCGGAGAGTCCGGATAGAACTGATGTTCCAACTAGTAGAGGTAGATTCGTCCCAACGAGGGCGAAGAGGACCAGAGTGAAGCTTGCAATGACTCCCCCCAGAACTACGAACCGTTTTCTTCCATAACGATCCGCTAATCCCCCGAAGAGAAGAGTGCTTGAGGCGCTGGTTATGCCGATAACTGTGAGAATTATTCCGCTTGTGGCGAAGCTGAGACCTTCCAGAACAAGATAGATCTGGAGAGTTATCCAGAGGAGACCTGCAGCGGCCCAGTTGAAGAAGCTCGCATAGATTAGGAGATTCGCTTCTCGAGGAATGCCTCGGAACTCGTCGAGACCCGTGATGATACGCTGGAACAATAGACGAGCCTCGCTGGATTCTATCGCGAGTTTGTCGCCGCTTCCACTAAAGGATTAGTCTAGGCTTTCTTGACCGAGATACAATCATACTTGCCCGAGAAGCCCTTGCGTCCCTTCCTGGCGAGGCATGGAAAGACAGGAAGTTGAGGGAGAATCGGAGAATGGTTAGCCGAAGATTGACGATTTGCCCTTTACCAGTTCGACTATCTTTTCCAGGCTTGCTGTGACGAAATAGGTTCCGATTGTGAAAATGTAGACTAGATGGAAGTTCGCTAGGATGCCATTGTTGAGATTGAGCCCCAGCCCAGGGTCAAGACCGAGCGCGAGAAGCATTAGGTATGCAACCGTGAACGATGTGGCGATTGCAGTTCGGACAGCTCCTTTTTTCACAAAGTCGTCTTTGCTCTCGCTCTTCCCGTGTAGGACTTGGATGGTAAGAAGGAATGCGAAGAGAGACATCGATCCGATGCCATACGCCGCAAGGGAAGGACTGCCGCGTCCCAAGGCTATGAGCGCGAATGAGATTATCGTTGCCGCTAATGTGCCAACTAGGGCAATAACCAAGAGTAGTCCGGAATTCAGCGGGAACTTCTTCTGACTGAATGACAAGCCTTGGATTCAGCCAAGGCTACTGGCTGGCTTGAACGAGAACAGTTTGTTACCAATCTCTGCCAACAGAGGTAGCTCGTCGTCCATACCGACTAGAGCGTGACGAGAGTTGTTAGCGCGCCAGAGCCTTGGTCTCGAGTGTCTCCCAAGGAAAGTTGTGATGACGCTTATAGTACTCGACCAGTCCTCCTTCCCGCATCAGACCTCTAAGGAAGTCTGGAACCTTAAGGGCCTGATGCACACTGCCATCTCGGGTCCTAACAGACCAGTCTTGCAGATTGACTTCTATCTCATCAAACTGCTTCACCTGTTTGGTGATTCCCGGAACCTCTAGCGCCGGGAGGCCAATCGCGAAGCAATTACGATAGAAAATGCGCGCAAAACTTTCCGCAATCACCGCGGTCACGTTAGAATATTTGATAGCGACAGGCGCCTGTTCCCGGCTGGAGCCTCCCCCAAAATTCTTCCCGGCGACAAATAGATCTCCGGCTTTCACCTTCTTGTAAAACTCGGGGTCAAATCCGTACATGGCGTACTTGGCCATCTCTACGGGATCGTTGGTTCGGGCTTTGAATCGGAACGGGATGATAATGTCAGTGTTCACATTATCAGGCCAGACCCAGGCCCGGCCTCTCAGACTGCTCGGGGCTGTCATAGGTATCTCCTAGGGTCTGCGATCTTCCCTTCTATTGCCGAGGCCGCAGCCGTTGCAGGGGACGAGAGATAGATCCTCGACGTTATCGCGCCCATCCGGCCTATGTAATTGCGCGGCGAGGACGATATGCAGACCTCGTTCTCTCCCAAGACCCCAAGGTGTGTTCCTACGCACGCTCCGCAGGTAGCATTAGTGAAAACTGCTCCAGATTGCAGAAATATCTCCGCCAGTCCGCTCTTGATGGCTTGTTCGAAAACGGCCTTGGACGCCGGGGTGATGACGCATCTAGTTCCAGTTTTGACTTTGTGACCTTTCAGTATCTTGGCTGCGACAGCAAGATCCTCGTATCGTCCGTTTGTCGAGGATCCGATGAAAGCCTCATCGATCGGTACGCCTTCGACCTCTCCAACTTCCTTTACCTTATCGACATTTCCAGGCTCTGCAACTTCCGGACCTAGCTTTCCAATGTCGATATCGTATTCGTCTTTGTATGCAGCTTTGGAGCCAGCGTGAATCTCATACATTGGTTTGCGATTTACTGACCTGAAGTATTCCTGCGTTGAGGGATCTACTTCGAAGATGGAGAGTTTGCATCCGCACTCCATAGAATTGTTGCTAATGCAAGCTCGTGAGGCTATGGAGAGATCCTTGACAGCGGGTCCCTTCCATTCTATGGACCGATAATTTCCTCCGTCTTCCCCGACGGTTGCGATGAAGTGCGAAACTACGTCCCGGGCAAAGACCCCCTTCTTGAACTGGCCAGTAAGGTTGACCTTGATCGATTCCGGGACTTTCACCCAGAGTTTTCCAGAAGCCCACACCGCGGCCATTTCCGAGCTTCCAATTCCCGTGGCAAAAGCACCGACTGCCCCAGCTTGACATGTGTGAGAGTCAGCGCCGAAAAGGACCATTCCTGGGACGACGTGGTTCTCGAGAAGATGCTGGTGTGAGATGCTTCCTTCTACGAGTCGTACGCCGTGCTTCTTGACGAACTCTCTCATCAAATGATGAAGATTAGCGACTTTCTCATCGGGAGCAGGGAATGAGTGATCGATCACGAGATGGATTTTGGACGGATCCCAGACCCGCGGTACACCCATCTCGCTGAACACTTTGATTGCGAGTGGCCCGGTGCTGTCCTGAGCCATTGCGAGGTCGACTGGAAGTACAGTAATGTCTCCTGGGCGATGGATCTTCTCGGCACCATCGGCTCGGACACTAATGATCTTTTCAGCAAAGGTCAGCGAATCATCGTTCAGGATGTCTTGACGCAACTGCGTTCTGAGTCGGGCGAGAAAACCGGTCGCTATTAAACGTGAACGTGGAACGAGACCATGGAATCATCCCAGGAGCGCTCGATGCCTTCTTTGTACAAGAAGTCTGAAAGTTTTTGAGTTTGAATTGACTCATAATAGCTGTCCTAAGGACTGTCTTGGGTGAGTAATGGCGTATGGCTGAGAAGAAACGCTTGCCTCCATGGGAGGAAGCAAAGCTTGTGTTCAAGATGCAAGAGGAGACTCGAAAGCGTAAGCTTCTGGAAAAGGACATGCAGCAGCGTCAAGGATGGGCCAAGCGTGTGGGTCCGAATACATCTGACGAGCTTGAGGAAAACAGGAAGCGGCTAAGAGACCTGCAAAAGCGACTCGAACAGGACTAATCACCAATAGCTTGCCTAAGCCTGCAAAAGACCATATTTTATCCCAAATCCCCACGAATAGACTCTCGATGGCGACAGTCTCTAGCGAGCTGGATTAGTAATTCGTGCTGGTGAGGAGTTGGGATTTGCCAGTGAGAGTAGGCTTGTACCGTTACCCAGCGATTAGGCGGGGTAAGTTTGAGCCACTTTGGCTCCGAAGATACGTGCGCCTGTTCCGTGATCACTAGGGCAGAGTTTCAAGCGGGTCTTATACCTGTAGCTTTCAAGCTGTGAAAAGCGGAAACAGATCCTTGGCTTCCTCACTAACTGTTCAAGCGGGCAAGAGACGATACAAGCGGAACCTAATCGCAGTCGGTCTATTGCTGATTGCCATTGGGGGCTACACAATTTACGATTCTAACTCCGCAAGTTTCTATCATTCAACCTTCAATCTGCTGCCATCAAAATTTTTCAAGATAACGGATAATCTCAAAGACAGCGCCACCATAAACGGGCAAATCCGAGAAACCTCTGGAAGGACCGTCACATTTCTCATCATGAACAGCGCGCAGTTCGCGGCCTTCCAAATCAATCAAGGGAATATTAGCCTCTACTCTACCAAGAACACGCCGTCGACAAGCATCTCCTTCACGTTTCCGAGCGCGGACACTTACTATCTCGTATTCCTGCATGGTTCAGGATTTCTGAACGCGACAGAGACTGTCGACTTCCAGAGGACATACCTCGCTCTAGCAAGGTTCGAATTCTATTCCGGAATAGCTTTGGTGGTTTTGGGAGTCGCAGAACTGTTTTGGGGGCTTCGACCCCGTGACGGACTACGTTCGCGAATGCCAACTTAACAGTCGGGAACGCCTAATGGGCGGCAGCCCTGACCCCAAAGGGTCTAGACGCAGAAGACTGCGTGAATCACTTCGTCGACATCTTCCATTCATAGCCTTCATGGCGGGCTTCGGATTATACTGCCTCTTCTTACAGTTTGAAATGTCCGCCGCTCTGCAACGGCTGTTCCTAACCCGGATCTTCTTCCAAGTGGCAGTAGCCGCCTTCGTAATTGCGGCAATGAGGAATGTCCTGGGCGTGCGTACCCTAGGGTTGTTCGCCCCTGCTATCGTCGCGCTCGCTTTTCTAGCGACCGGAGTGCCGCTGGGCTTAGGGCTACTCTCTGTGACTCTCGGCGTGGTCCTTCTTACTCGGGCTTCGATCATTAGGGAGAAGGTGCAAGAAGCCCACCGTGTTGCGATATTGGTTACGATTGTAAGTATAACGATCGCGACGATAGCTGTCCTCGGTCTACAATTTCAACAGCATCAACTGTTCTTCGCGGTGCTCTTCCCGGTGCTGATAATCGGATGGATCGGAGAACGCTACGTCGAACGAGTAGACAGGGTCGGTTGGGAAGACCCGACCAAGGAACTTGGCTGGACCATCGCTGCAATAATCATCTCGTTCATCGTAATAATACAGGATCAACTCATTAACCTGATCATGTTCAACCCCGTCTTCTGGTTCCTCCTAGTTTTCCTCAACTGGTATTTCGGAACACGGGTTCGTTTCCGTTTAAGCGAACGATTTCGGTTCGGAGGAGTACGACACTACTTTCTAGGCAACGGTCCCGTCGGAGGAGACTTCTCCAGTGACGTTTTGACGATGACTGTGAGAAACCGAGAATTCGTAGGCAAGTATAATCCACCTGGCCTAATGGCGCAATTGAGTAAGGCCGAAGTCAAAGCCCTACTATTACCGCTCGGCGTCCCTGTAGCCGCTACTTACATGGTTCTACAGGAAAGAGCAGATCTGAACAAGTTCAGAGAATGGATCAAACTACACGACAGTTTTGCCCTAAAACCGTCTTCAGCATATGGTGGCGAAGGAATCCTACTCGTCAACGGAAAGCAAGGCGATTTCTATAGTACGAATAATGGACCTATGACCGGATCCCAAATCGAAACTCTGGCATTCTCCATACTCGACGGAGATTTTCACGGAGGCCAGAAAGACACTGCGGTAGTGGAAGCACTATTGGTGCAGGATGAGGCACTCCGCAACGTCGTACCGCTCGGGCTTGCCGATATTCGTGTCATCTCGTTTCTAGGATACCCAGCGATGGCGATGATGAGGATACCGACCAAATCATCTGGCGGAAAGGCAAACATTCACTTGGGAGCCGTAGCTGCTGGAGTACGAATATCAACCGGTGTCATAGTCCATTCTGTATGGGCAGCACTTCCATCGCCTGAACACCCTGACACTGGAGCAACACTGTTAGGACAACGGATACCTTCCTGGGAAGAGGTTCTGGAGGTTGCATCCGAAGCCCAGAAACTAACAGGGCTCGGATACGCCGGAGTAGACATTGCATTGGATTCCAAAAGGGGACCAGTAGTGATGGAAGTGAACCGGCGTCCAGGGCTTGAGATACAGAATGCGAACGGCGCCGGGTTACTAAGACGTTTACGGATAATTGAACAATTACCGCGTCAAGAACTTCCAGTAGAGGAACGCGTCAAGATAGTCCAGAGACTGGACAGTGATGGCTGGGGAGTTCAAACGTCTACGTCATTGACTATTCCAGGGTCCCGGGAACCAGCATTCGGTTCACAGGATGATGTTGAGAGCCGCGGAACCTCAGTTAGAGCTTAGCAAGTGTGGCAGGGCCGTTAACGATCCCGTAACCATACCATGGGTCGTGGGGCAGCAACTGCTCCTGGGCTTTCGACGATCCCAGCATCAGGGCCGTTTTGAGAATCATCACGTTGCCAGTTACCCCTGCTGGTCGAAGGCCCGGTTTGGCTTGTAAGATCAGGGCGAGGAGGCCGGCGACTAGTGCTGTGGCCGGGCTAGTCCCTGTAACGGTTACGTAATGGGCGCCGGGACTAGTCGATACGAGTTGGACACCTGGAGCGGTGATCTCCGGTTTGAGGTTTGGATTGGTTCGGTTTAGACTCGCCCCTATCTCGGAGAAGGGAGCTCTCGTGCCGGTCGAGTCCACGGCGCCCACGGCAATTGCTAACGGGACCTGGGCCGCGGTGGATACATCGTCCGCGAGAGGGTCATTGCCCGCTGCTACGACAACGAAGACTCCTCTAGAGACGGCATATGCGACTGCGTTGTACACTGTAACGTCGAAGAAATTATTCGACCCGCTGCCCAGGGAGAGAGAGATAATGTCGGCACTCCGGGTACCGTTTCCCAATGGGTTGAGACAGAAACTGATACCGTCGGCCACGTTCTGTGGGCTACCCAGTCCGATAGAGTTGAGAGCTTTGACAACTATCATGTTTACTCCCGGTGCGACTCCTCGGATTGAACCGTCAGCAGCAATGAGTCCAGCCATCGCGGTGCCATGTCCCCTGTCATCGTAGGGATCGGGTCTGAAATTCACAAGGTCCAGCCAAGCAAGTAGATGCAGATGCGAGAAGTCAGGATGGAGCATGTCGATTCCACTGTCGACCAGACACACGGTCACTCCGGCACCTGTGAGACCCGCCGAGTTCAGCTGCCTCACACCAGTCATCGTAAAGGCCCATTCGGACCTGTCAACATGTGGTCCGAGGAACGAGAGAACGTCCAGTGTTCCGCTGGCGGTGAGAATTCCAGAAGACGCTATTACAACAAGAAAGACTGCGAGTGTGATCCTCCTTGCTCGTCTTCTTCCTGAATAGAAGTCATCTGGGAAAACCTGTGAAGAAGACAAGAAATTGCGACTCTCCCTGGGATCAAGTTGGAAACTTCGGCCGCTGTGTTTAGGATAGTGTTACCTTGGCCATGAGACGAGGCGTGATCAGAAGCTCAGTCGTAGGAGGGACAATCGTATCGCGAGAGGGGCTACGCTGCTTTTCTAATCGAACTGTTTCAAAGCGTTAGAAGGAATTAACTCGCCATCTTCGAACTGACGGGCTCTAGAACTCCCAGCCTCTTCAACGCTAGAAGAGCCTGCAATGTTATCCACTTGCTGGGTTTGCCCGCCTCCTCTAGTTGCAATGCTCTCTCGGGCCCCCACCCTTGAGTGACTAGTTCGCGCTCTTCGGGTCGCGAGACGGTCTCTTCTCCATGCATCGCGTGTGAATGGCGCCAGCCCCTGTAGACTCCGTCCAGCACCCATCTTCCATCTGACAATCTCTTTTCGAGTAAAAGGGAGACAGCGTCATTCATCCTTGAGTCATTCTTGATGCCCAGCTCTGTCAAGACCCGCAATCCGTGCAGAAAATCGTAGCAATAATGCAGGGGATAGTGCAACCTAAGAAAGTCAAGCAATACGACAGAGTCATCCTTGTCCGAGCGGTAGATCCTATGTTTGAGCAGAAACTCTGCGCCTCTCTTCGCAGAGGCTTCCCAACCCTCCCTCGCGTCATGCGCCATCATCTCGGACAGAGCCCAGACTGGCTGGATAACCGACATGAAGGACCCATGCTTCCCAGAAGGCGAACAGTTCCAACCACCATCGGCTAGCTGTTTCGACAATAGCCAATCCATCGCACTGAGGACTCGATCGTCCTCAGCGTATCCCATCTTTGCTAGAGCCCGGACTATGTTTCCGGTTGCGCAGATATGTGGCTCAAACTTCTCATGGCCCTTTGGTCGAAGTGAGATGCCGCCTATTTCGACGTTGTGAAGTTCAAGAAAATGCTCGACGGCCCTGCTCACACGCGGGTCCTTGGATGAAACGCCCAAGTCCGCCAAGACGACGAGCTGCCAGGAGCAGGCGGAGAATTTTGGAACATAACAAGACTTGGGATTGTCCCAGAAGGTATTCTCTTTCTGCTTGGCTAGAATCTTTGCCGCCCAACCAACCTTGCCGATACGGTTCCGAGTGCTGACAACGGTTTGATCGTTCTGACCTCTCTCCTGTAGATCAACCAGAGCATGGTAACGGGCTGATGGCTCATCCTCCTCTAGGAGCCAATTCAATACGCTATTCGAGATAGAGACTTTTGGAACTTGAACCTGTTGCAGTTTGGAAACCTCTCTCCTAGTCCGAGAGTTTCCTCGAAATAAAGCTGGCGAGTTCAATCAATAGCCCTTAATTATTGAGACATGCCTGAAGGCGTCTTAGATTCGCGCTTTGCCCCAGAAGAAACCAGCGCCTAGCCAGGACAAGAGGATTCGGGTCCTAGTCGCAAAACCTGGGCTGGATGGTCACGACCGAGGCGCGCTCATCCTCTGCCGCGCCCTTCGCGACGCAGGTATGGAGGTCATCTACACCGGTTTCCTCGCAACCCCTGAACAAGTATCTCAGATGGCTATCGACGAGGACGTTGACGTGGTCGCCATGAGCCTCCTCAACGGCGCGCACATGACGGCCTTTCCCAAGGTCGCCAAGCTCATCCGAGAGAAGGGCGGCGATGATATTCTGCTCGTGGGTGGCGGAATAATTCCTGACGATGACAAGCCTCGGCTGGAGAAGCTTGGGATTACAGGGAATTATGGTCCCGGCACCCCTCTGAAGACCATTATCGAGCACGTCGAGAGGATTGTTAGAGAGCGGGACTCTAAGAAGTCTAGACCCAACTAGACGATTCATAGAGTGACGGGAGCATCGCTGAGCATGGGTTTCCTCTCGACTATGGGCAAAATCCTCATCGGTCTAGCAATGCTGACACTGCCTGTTGCCGTCTCTCTAATCCTTGTCTTCAGCGAAACACTAGCGACGATAGGAGTCGCAATCTCGCTCGGAGCTAGCATCTTCGTGTTCTTCTGCGGAATCTACGCGGGATTCCTCGGGATCAAATACGAGCGTCTGCAAGAGCAGTTCGAATCCTTCGTCAATCCGCTAAGAATCCGGGCGAACGCAGTGAACCTGATCAAGGCAATCTGTCCAATAGATCACGAGCACGTCGTCTTTGTCCATGTAAGCCCACACCGCGACGATGCTCGACCCGACGGCCTGGACATCTTCCTTGGCTCGTGCGGCCACGAAGTGCATCGCGGGGAAATCGAGGTAGAACAGCCCGCCGAATCAGCCTAGCAGTGCCTGACGCTTCGGAACTCGGATTATTTCCTTATACCAAACCCTCGAAGAGTTCCAGTTTCGTTGTGGTTTGGATCTCACTAGATCGATTGTAGAAGATACAGTCAGATCCTTCATGGCCGAAGACATCGGATACGAAGACATCACTACCAATGCTCTCATCGACTCCAAGCAGAAGGCCGAGGCACAAGTGGTCTGCAAGGAGAATGCGGTGGTCGCTGGCATTGAGGAGGCGCTGGTTCTTCTCAAACTCGCGGGCTGTCAGGGAACGGCTGCAGTTCGTGATGGCTTTCGTGTCAAAGCAGAGACGATGATTCTCTCCGCTCGTGGTCCGGCGCGTGCGTTGTTGACCGTTGAGCGGACCTTGTTGAACATACTAGCCCACATGTCCGGAGTTGCAACCGCAACGGCAGACCTCGTATCAATCGCCAAGAGGGAGAGTCGGGGAAATGTCAGAATTGCGTGTACCAGGAAGACGCTTCCGGGTCTGAGATATTTCGAGAAACGGGCTGTCGAGCTTGGTGGTGGGGACACGCATCGTCTGAGACTGGATGATGCGGTGTTGATCAAAGATAATCATCTAGAACTAGCCGGCTCGGTAGGTGCGTGTGTTCGAAAGGCGAAGGAGAGGGTGAGCTTCACAAAGAAGGTCGAGGTCGAAGTAACAACCGCTGACCAAGCCATCGAGGCCGCGCAGGCAGGAGCTGACATCGTTTTGCTCGACAATATGACCCCGAAGGAAGTCCGAAGCTCGGCAACATTGTTGGTGAGCAAGGGTCTTCGAAACCGGGTTCTAGTTGAAGCGTCAGGCGGGATAAGAAAAGAGAACCTTGCAAGTTACGCGAAGACCGGAGTGGACGTAATTTCCGTCGGCGCAATTACCCACTCTGCTCCAGCTATTGATATGAGTCTGGAGATACGTGCCTCTCGAAAGCGGAGATAGGCGTTCTGAGCTCGAAAGCCAGCGCGCTGATCAGGAGAGCCGAAGCCATCAGGGTCCGAGAGCATCGACTCAAGCCCAGTCTCCGACTGAAGACCCAGGATGAGATCATCGAGTTCATCCACGATAAGGGTCTCGTCTCGGCGCTGGGAGGTAACGAACTTCCAAGCTTCATCAGTGGCATACTAGGCAAGCCTTGGAAGCCGTCTGCGAAGGGCTTCACCGGATGGATAGACTGGTGGTCGATCAAGATCTCCGGCCAATCAGTCGCACACGTTTCGCGAGATATTGAAGGGAGAAAGGACATTCTCGCCACCAGAATATTTAGACAGACTAAGACCTTCGTATCCAGCGAACTCTGGTCGATCCTCGAAACAATCGTGAAACATCACCAAGACCCCGCGGTCAAACGACAGATTCTCTCGGACATCGAGCTGAAAATCCTCGAGACTATCAGGACAGAGGGTTCAATCCGAACGGATCGATTGAGAAAGAAGCTCAAGCTCGAGGCCAAAGAAAACAACTCCAAGTTTCACCGTTCACTACGCAACCTAGAAAGCTACGCGCTAATAGTTGGCGTTGAAGACCCTCACCCAGAGAAACATCTACACGCCAACATCTGGCAAACATGGGAGACAAGAACCCATGAAGGGAGAGGTCCTAACAGCCTCCTGTACGGCGAAGCCTTAGGCAAACTCCTTGTGAAGACTATTGACTCGTGCGTTCTTGTCCGCGAAGACCAGATACCAAAATGGTTCGAGTGGAGCACCCACATGCAACCGGTCAAGGAAAAATTGTTATTGGATGGAGCTGTTTTGAGGTCCGGCCCCTACCTCGTTTCATCTAAGGTACGCGATCTCAACAATTAATGACCGACCGCCCATAGACCTGGGCCTATGGCAAGCTCGCCCTCTGGGCCCTCAACTTCCGACCTTGCTAATAGGAGTCGAATCATAAACCGAATCGAGAGAGATGCGGGAGTCCCGCGCCTAGCCAACATTCTCTCTGATCGTCTCGCGCCCACCGATCTCCAATCGTTACTATTGGAGGTATACGCACGGAGAGCAAAGAAACGTGACCCGAAAGCGTTAGTTGACGACCATATCTCAAACAGGTTCACCCGGCCCTCTGCCTCCGATCCCGTACGCCTTCTTGAATGGGACCGTGTCGCATTCTCGACACTACCAAGAGTCTTTCAGGTTGTCGAACTCGCACCGGTTTGCCCGCTGGGAACGGCTTCTGTATTATCTCCGATCAGTCAGGACTGGACCGTTTCGACTATTCGGAATACTGAGGTTGTTTCCGACTCGACCAACGTACTCGCAATCGAGTGCTCGGTTAGACGCCGCGAGCAGAAGAACTTCTCCTCGGGCCAAGCAACCTCCGTCCACCTCGCAACGAGTCACCGCCTTCTAAGGGGCCAGAAGATTAGTCTGACTCCTAGCGCTCAGCAACATTTCAGACTCTTCTCCCTGTGCAGCGCAGGCCGCGACACGGGAAATCTCCAGTTCGAAACCGAAACGGTGCGTGTCCACATCGGATTCTACCTTGCGGCACTCAAGAAGTTCTTAGGATCTAAGACTCCTCTCCGGGTCGCGGTTACCGACTTTGGCTCTGGGGCTCCGCGATCAGTAGTTCAATCGGACGTCGTTGACAAGCTTCAATCCTCATCCAAAGGCGTACGGATCGGATTTGATCAAGATCGGAAGCAAGGCCGAGGGTACTATGGCGAGTTGTGTTTCAAGATCTTCGCAACCCTGTCCACTGACAAGGAGCAGGAACTCGTTGACGGCGGAGATGTCAATTGGACCCGGAAGCTACTCAATAACGCAAAGGAGCGGCTCGTAATCAGCGGATGTGGGAGCGAGAGACTCTGCGAGCTTTTCGGAGCCACCGGCTCCCGACAATGACCGGTGAGAACCGAATGTTAGATACTGGCGCCGACAATCATCAAGATGAATGTCAGTGCGAGCAAGAACACTCCCAACCTAGCGGCCATGCCCAGTCTCTTCTGCAGGCTCGCAACCTGAGCAGACATCGCCGCGTCACCGCCGGGTGTTGCTTGTTTCTGCGACATCTTCAACAGTCCAACGAGCTTCCGGCTAGTCGGTATCAAGACACCGAACGCGATTAGAAGAACAATGAGGGTCACGACTGCACCAATCTGGATGTATGTGAGACCTGAGTTGGAGGGTGCAAGAGGAGGGCCCATTTGAGTAATGTAGGCGTAAAGCGCGAGACCCGCTACGGCGGCAGCGATAGAGCTTCCTCCGATGAACCGCATGTACGATGGAAGGACAGAGAGAGTGAATTCACCTCTTGATGCTGGAGACATTCTTCTTAGAGAGGGCGCCAGGACCGAAACGAATAGTGTGGCACCTCCCATCCAGGCCACTATTGAGCCAACATGGAGAATGAGCAAAACAACAAACACAGCATCGGCCATTTTTGTCCAGACCCAACCAATTCCTTTCAGCTTCGCTATTTATGATGTGTGAGCGGCATTTTCGTCACCGAACGGGATCTGGAAGGGTAGGCACGAACTGTTCGAATGTTTTTAGATGGTAACAGTTGCGGAATCTACCCTGATGCAATGACCCTTTTCAGGAATCCAGCCATCCTCGACCTTCTAGCGAAGTACAAACCGATCGCCGCTATGACCCATACCTCTGCCCTGTTAGGATGGGACTTGGAGATCAACATGCCGGAGGCGGGCGCAAGCGCAAGAGGCCAGGCTCAAGCCGAAATCGAACTGCTACGACAGAAAATGACCCTTGACCTTACAGGTCTCATCGAGAAGGCTGAGAAGCAGAAGACCCTCAACGATGCAGAGAAGGGAGTAATCCGTGTCATCAAGAGAGAGCTGGATTTCTACCAGAAGGTTCCACCAGATCTGCTGGAGCAGCTGCAGAAGGCCACTGTTGAGGCGTCTGTGCCATGGAGGGAGGCGCGGAAAAAGTCTGATTTTGGAATCTTCCAGCCTCACCTCCAAAAAATAACCGACCTGAAACGGAAGCAGGCAGAACATCTCAACCCATCCACTCATCCTTACAACGCGCTTCTAGATCTCTTTGAGGAAGGACTGACCATCGACGATCTAGACAGAATCTTTTCAGTGCTTATTCCTCAACTCAAGAAAATCCTCGCTAAGACCCTCGAACAGGGAAACTTTCCCCAGAAGCATCCTTTGGAGGACGCGGACTATGATGTTGAAGCGTTGAAACAGGTAAACGAGAAACTCATTGCCCTACTAGGCATGCCGGGCAAGAGATTTCGGCAGGACGTTTCGACACATCCGTTCTCGATAAGAATTGCCGGTGATGATGTGAGGATCACGACGAGATACGAGCCTAAAAACTTCAAGGCTTCGACGTTCGGCCTAATCCACGAGTGCGGCCACGCGCTATACGAGCTCCAGGTGGACCACGAACTGGACTTCACACCCACCGGGACAGGCGTCTCCTCAGGAGTACACGAGTCCCAATCTCGCTTCTGGGAGAACATTGTCGGTAGAAGCAGACAATTCACGTCCATGATCTATCCCCTCCTCAAAACCAAGCTCAGCTTCCTATCACGCTACGACGAGAACCAAGTCTACTCCTACTTCAACACCGTAAGGCCCAGCCTAATACGGGTCGAGGCGGACGAGCTGACATACAACTTCCACATCGCAATGAGATACGAGCTAGAGAAGAAAATGTTGCAGGGAACCGTCCAAGTCTCAGAACTCCCCTCTGTCTGGAATGACATGATCGAGGAGTATCTCGGCAAGAGACCACCCGACGATGCACAAGGTGTCCTACAAGACGTCCACTGGAGCTGGGGACAATACGCCAACTTCCCAGGCTACTCTCTCGGAAACGTGATCGCAGGAATGCTCTGGAGCACCCTTACAAAGAAACAGCTACTCCCAGTCAACGGAGACCGGAGCATCCCGGCACTAAAGGGATGGCTGGCAGAAAACATCCACAAACCAGGAGCAACATATCCACCCAAGGAACTACTCAATCGGGTCTTCGGCCACGGATACGACCCTGCGGGACTGGTGATCTATCTCGAAAACAAGTACCTCACAATGAACTGAACAGATCCCAAAAAAGAGTCGACCTTTTCGGACCCATAAGCTCTTGGCGAAAGAATGTGCGCATACCGATTACCCCTTGAGAACAGCTCAATCTATGACGCCCGTTGAGTTCTCTTCACTAGAACTCGCTCTTCTGAAGCG
>WNFB01000084.1_pt1 | contig 56986 bp, 68 predicted proteins | sample 5400501 | NCBI WGS metagenome assembly WNFB01 (sample SAMN13153341, study PRJNA577476) | soil metagenome | isolation source: 200 cm saprolite under Douglas fir tree site 2 hole 1 | place: USA:California | collected 2015-04-18 | reverse complement strand
GGCCGTCGACAGATAGAACGGCTTTCCCGGTTTCACGAAGATCCCTCGCGTCAGGAGGGACGCGTCGACGGCGCTCCGCTTCGCTTCGTCCGCCGCCAGCGTGTCCCGATAGTTGCGCGGCGCCTGATTCGTGAACAGGATGGAGAAGACCGTGCCCACCGCGGGAATTACTGCAGGCATGCGATAATCCTTCAGGAGGCGCTCGATCCCGGAAACCAAGGTGCGCGTCGTCTTCAGCAGACGATCGAATGTGCCAGGTTTTTCGAGCTCATCGAGAGTCGCCATGCCGGCCGCCATCGCGATGGGATACCCGGCGAATGTGCTGCTGTGGAAGAACTCCCCGCGCGCCGGATCCGCGAGGCCCAGGATGTCGGAGCGCCCAAGGAACGCCCCGCAGGGAAGGCCACCTCCGATGATCTTGCCCAGACAGGTCAGGTCGGGCGTCACGCGATACGCATGTTGGGCCCCGCCGAGCGCGACGCGAAAGCCGCTCATGACCTCGTCGAAGATCAGGGGGATGTCCTGGTCCGCCGTGATCTCCCGCAATCCGTTGATGAAATCCGGTTCCGGCGCTATGTACGACCGCTCGACGGGTTCCAGAATGACGCAGGCGAGACGGTCCGCATGGCCCCGAATCCGCGCGGTCGTTTCGTCCAGATCGTTGAAGGGCAGCACGAGCGTGTTCTTCAGGACGTGGTCCGGCGTCCCGCGAGATCCGGACGTCGGCGCGAGGCCGCGCACCGCCTCCTCCTTGGAGGGCGAGTGGCTCACGAGGAGCTCGTCGACCCCGCCGTGGTAGTGGCCCTCGAACTTGGCAATCATCGGACGCTTGCGGTACGCCCTCGCCAGCCGGACCGCGTGAATCGTCGCCTCGGTCCCCGACATCGTGAAGCGCATTTGGCCGTCTGGTCGGAATATCCGGAGGAGCCGCTCCGCGTAGGTCGCCTCGAGTTCGTGAGGCGTACCGAACATCGTGGTGCCGGCGGACTGGAGGGTGTCGCGAATCGCCTTCATCACCCGCGGGTGGCCGTGGCCCAGGATGAGCGGACCGAAGGACAGGCAGTAGTCGATGTACTCGTTGCCGTCGAGGTCCCAGAGGCGGCAGCCCTTCGCCGTCTTCATCGCGATCGGGTACGGATCGAAGTATTTCACGCCGGCCGTGACGCCGCCCGGTAGGGAGCGACGAGCCCGATTCGCGTACGCGCGAGACGCCTTCGTCTTGGCCGCCAAATCGGTCTCCGCGTCGGACTTGGTCATCTCCGGACGCCATCTTGCGTCCGGCCGATATACTCTTCGTGGACCAACGGAGCCAGCCGAAATTTCCACGTCATCGGCCGAACCGACACCAGCGCCCGCGCAGAAGGCAGCCCACGCCCTCGTCTCGGACCTGGCCAAGCCCATGCGACGTTGCCGCTTGTGCAACCGTCAGCTGAGCCCGAAGCACCTCCACCCCCGCGCGATCAGCTCTTTCTACGCTGCGTGCGAGATGATGCTACGGGCTCACCGCGGAAAGCGACCGCGTGGCGCGCGTCGTTTGCTCGGGAGAGGAGATCGGGTTGGTCCTTTGAAATCCGGATTCGGCAAACTCCTCAATATCTTTATATCAGTCGGAAGCACCTCAAATCCGCGTGCGCGCGCATGCGCGCACGCGAGGACGCTCGAAAAATGCCGACACGCGAGCTTGGCACAATCCTAGAAGCGCTGAAGACGGCCACGTCGCAGGATTTCAGCGGAAGCTCTTTCCAGAGTCGACTGCGTATTCAGAAGGCAATCTACTTTCTTCGGGCATTCGGATACGGTCCCGCCAAAGAATACTCGTTCGGCGACTACTTCCACGGTCCGTACTCACCGAAGCTCGCTAACCAATATTACGAGCTTAGGAGCCTCGATTCCTCAAGGGTTGCTGTTAGCCCCACGCCTACCTTCCCCCCGGCGGCCATCGAGTTCCTCCGGGAGGCCACCAAGGCGGGAAACGACATGTTCGAGGCCGCTGCGACGATGCACGCGTTCTTGACCAGGAACCGTGACGCGTCGGGAGATGACGCAATCGCATACCTTGGCAAGGTCAAGGGCTGGCTTGTTGGCCGCGGGAGAGAGGCGTTGTCATTACTAAAGAAACACGAACTCGTTCCCGGTGCCACCTAGACACAGACGTCCTGCGCTGCGCCCTGGGGGACGATGTCGACGACCGCGTGAAAACCTGTCGGCCGTTTCTCCACAGCGGCAAGCAACTTCAATCCTGCGCCTCATTCGTCGTCCTCGGGGAACTCGTCAACGAAGTCCTCACTGAACGAAAGAGACTTGATCTCCAGGACGTCGCCCGAATCCTCGAACGGCAGACCAAAAGTGGCAATCTCGTAACCTAGGGACTCGGAGACAAGGCCACTCGAGTCTTCGCCACGGCGAAGGAACTGCGTTCACAGGAGCGCGAACTGACGCCTTGCGATGCGATGATCGTCGCTTGCGCGATCGAGGACCCTGCCTGCTCAGTCCTCTATACCTTTGACCGGCTGCTGTTGGAGAGCGACATGATCCAACGCTACGTCGCGGACCACAGGCGCAAGATCAAACCGGTCGAGGCGGCGGAACAGTGACCGTGCCTCTCTGTTGAAACGAAGCGCTACTTCGCTGGCGCGCTTCCAACTTTTCGAGGCTGCGCGGACGCCTCACATTATCGGATCGGCATTCCGGCGTTGTGATTTAAAGTGCCCCCGTTAATGAGCGCTACTCAATCGGTCCACTAGAAACGCCAGAAGCCGCGTACAGCGCGCTACGGACTCAGACTGATCTTGAATCGCGGGATGGCGCTCCTCTTAACCGGAAGGAACCACTCGACCAAATCGCGGACGGCGTCTTGACCCAGCTCCTGGTAGATCCACGCGACCGTCGAGTGGTTGGCGCACACGGGGTACGAAGCCGCCTTGCGTCGGCCTTGAAACCTCTGGACGTAGAGGATCGCGGGTTGGTCGCAGAAGATGCATTTCATCGTATCGTACCTCCTTGCTGTTTGTTCTTCGTCAACAGGTAGACCAGGGCCGCGGCGCCGAGACCAACGAGCAACCCCATCGTGAAATTCCCGTCTTCTTCGTCCTCGTCGTCGTCGGACTCTTCGTCCTGGTCCTCGTAGAGGTCTTCGGGTAGGCTGTCGAGTCCCTTCCGCATGAGTTCCCGCTTCGCGTGGACGAGCTCGTCGTACTCGGCCGCCGGGATGCGGACCATTTTGTATTTCCGCTTACGCGCCATGCTGACGAATGTAAATCCGTGTAGATACTTAAAGGTATCCATCCGGATTTACCAGCGTGTCGAGAGCCACCTCGAAAGCCAGCCCTCTCGCGGGCCCCTCACATCGCCGCGCTTGGCGGGGAAGCGCGGAAGCTCGCGAACCGTGCTGTCCGCAACGTGCCCTCCGTTCTGGTTCGTGGTCGGGAATCGCCACGGCTCTTTGTCCGCCTTCGAGGACGCGTCTTCCTCGGCTGCCCTCGGCGCTTAATAGGCATCCGTCGATGCTCGTCTTGAAAGCCGGAGGAGATCCGATGGGTGGTGGAGAATTCGAAAAATCATACGCGACCGGGGATACGCCGTGGGATTCCGGGATCCCGAGTGCGGAACTGGTCCGCGTCCTTGACGCCGGATTGTTGCCCGGGAAAACGGTCCTCGAGATTGGATGTGGGACCGGCACGAACGCAATCGCATTCGCACGTCGTGGATATCGGGTTAACGCCGTCGATTCCGTCGATCTGGCGGTACGCCGCGCGCGGGAGAAAGCGAAGCAGGCGGGGGTCGAAATCGACTTTCGGGTCGGTGATGCGACCCGGATCGACCTCGGCGGTCCGTACGATGTCGTGTTCGACCGAGGTGTCTATCACGGCATTCGCGCGAGGAATCTCCCCGCATTCCTGACGATGCTCAAACGCGTGACGCGGAAAGGCTCACGCTGGCTGTGCCTCGCGGGAAACGCAAAAGAGCCTATGGACGACGGCCCACCGGTCGTGAGCGAGCAAGAATTCCGCTCCGAGCTGGAGCCGCTCTTCAACATTCTCGAGGTGCACGAGTTTCGGTTCACCCTCGATCGCAAAGATTTCCGGCCCCTTGCATGGTCCATCCTCATGGAACGGCGCTAGTCCAACATCGGGTCGCATCGACGAAACACATTCAATTGCGCCGCGATCTTCGGGGGCCAATGCGTCTGCTCACGGGCCAGGGCCGACCGAAGCGGTTCTTCGATTGCATTGCGGCCCGATACGACGGAATCAACGCCCGGCTCTACAAGCGCGAGTGGCTCGATCGGGTCCGAGACGCGATCCGCGGGGAGCGAGTCCTCGACGTCGGCGTGGGGACCGGATTCACGACGAGCCACCTCGCCGACGCCGTTGGAATCGATCTGTCGCGGGAGATGCTCCGCCGGGCCCGCTATCGCGGCCACATCGTCCAGGCGGACTTCATGCATCCGCCGTTCCGCGGTCCGGGATTCGACTCCGTGGTGTTCGCGGGGTCCCTCTACTATCTGCCGAGCGCCCTGGAAGGCCTTCGAATCGCGGAAGGCCTGCTTCGGCCGGGAGGACGCGTCGTCATCTTGTCGCCAGCGACGCGCCTCCTCGCGCCGTTCGTGCCGATCTTCACGGAGTCCGACTACCGCGAGTTCATGGACCACGCGCGGCTGCGCCCCGTGTCCTACGAGCGGCTGAACTGGGCTGCGTGCCTCGTTCTCGCCGAGAAGCCGGCGCCGCCATGAAGGTCCTGAGGACCCACGAAAGGATTATGTGAGCGGGAGGCCCTGCGGCCTTTGGGGGAAGGGCATGGCGGACCCTATCGTTGGAAAATTCTTGTCGGCAACAGTGCACGTGTCGGACCATGAACGCGCGAGGAAATTCTACTCGGAGACGCTGGGCTTCAAGCTCGTCGACAAGAACGAGCAACTGAAGTTCACGATGTTCGAGGCGGGTGGCCTCTCGTTCGGGACCCACGTGCCATGGGAGGGGGACACGGGGCGCGGAATCGGCGGCGTCACGGGGCTCATCTTCCAGACGGAGGACATCGCGAAAGCGTTCGAAGAGCTGAAGGCGCGCGGCGTCCGCATCGGGGAGGAACCGTCGAAGCGGGACTCCTTGGGCGTCATCATGGGGACCTTCTACGACCCGGACGACAACGAGTTCGTCGTCTGGCAGCCGCTGCCGCAGCCGGAGTGATCGGGGAAGGCCACCGCGGACGCGCGCGGGATTCGAGATCTGACCCATCAGGACGCCGACGTGGGCTCCTTCTTATGGATCGGGCACGGCCTCCCGGCCTTGCAGAAGCGGCACTTCTCCGGCTTCGTGACGGGCAGCGGCTTGATCATCCGGCCGTATTTGCGTCGCGGCGTGGAAACCACCCGGGGCTTGCTGCCTTTAGACCGCCTCGACGAGCGTCATCTCCGCCTGGCTCCGCTTGATGCTTTCCGCGACTTCCTCGAACGCGTCGAGATGCCGAGCGACGTCGGCCTTCGTGTGCGCGACAGAGGTCGTCCATTGCTCGTCCGGACCCGTGGCCATCGGGATAATCCCGCGGTTCAGCATCGCGGTGTAGTAGCCCCACCATCCGCCCACGTCGACGTCTTGGAACGACCGCCAGTCCGTGACGGCGCCCCGCGTGAAATGGACGGTCCCGCTGATCCCACCCGACTGGACCTTCATCGACAGCCGATGGTCCTGGATGATGTCGGCGTACCCCTTTGCCAGGTCGTTCCCCATCCGCTGCGCGTGATTCATCCCGGCCCGGGTAAGGATTTTCGTCAGGGTCACCAGGCCCGCGGATAGGCTGAGCGGGTTCGCGTTGAACGTCCCCGCGTGCGCGATCTGTCCGGGGACCACCTGGTCCATGATCGAGGCGTTCCCCCCGACGGCCGCGAGCGGGAAGCCGCCGCCGATCGCCTTCCCGAACACTTTCACGTGCGGGACCACCCCGAACGCCTCCTCCGCGCCGCCGTACCACTTGCCGCACGTCTTGACCTCGTCGAAAATCAGGAGCGCGCCAATGTCGTCCGCGATCTTTCGGAGCCCTTCGAGGAATCCGGGTTTCGGCTGAACGTATCCCATGTTCATCGGCACGGGCTCGAGGATGATCCCCGCGATGTCGTCGGCGTGCTCCGCCGCGAGCGCCTCCGTCGCTGCCAAGTCGTTGAAGGGCGCGACGACCGCCGTCTCGACGAGTTCCTTGAGGAGGCCGCGGGACGACGGAACGGGATTCGGTCGCTTCGGATCCCCCGACACATCCCGCTTCGGCTTGATCGAGACCATCAGCGCATCGTGGGATCCGTGGTAGCACCCCTCGAACTTCAGGATTCGTCGCCGGTCCGTGACGGCCCGCGCGAGGCGCACCGCGAAGAGCGTCGCATCGAGGCCCGTCATCGAGAACTTGACTCGGTCGACGTGGAAGCGCCGGCACATGTGGTCCGCCAGCGGGCCTGCGTCGACGGACTCGAAGCCGAAGATCGTGCCGGACGACACGCGCTCCCGCATCGCCTTCGCGAGGATGGGATGGCTGTGGCCCGCGACGAGCGCGCCGAACGCCATGTTGAAATCGGTGTATTCGTGGCCATCCGCGTCCCAAATCCGCGAGCCCTTCGCCTTCCGAATGTAGAGCGGATACGGGTCGACCAATCGGTAGTTGCTGTTCACGCCGAACGGGATGCTCTTCTTCGCGGCCTCCCAGGCCCGCGCGGACTTCTTCGTCCGCCGCTTGAACGCCTCGAGCTCTTCCTCCCACGTCTCCATGCTATCGTTGAGTCGCCGCTCGAACGCTCGGATAGTATAAACGGTTTCCCGACTGCGAATCGAGATGCGAACCTCGCAAGACCATGCGAGCGAACCGCAGCACGGTGGTCTGTTAACCTTAAACAAGGTTGATTCGACGGCGGGGCCAGGCAATCGGCCACCGTGGCCCCGAATCAGGTTAAAGGCCGCCCGGTGGTTCCCGCACGATGCCCTTCGACGTCGTGATCCGCGGAGGTCGCCTCCTCGATGGCACGGGCGCGCCCTGGCGGCGAGCCGACATCGGAACACGCGGTGCGAAAATCGCTCGGGTCGGAGATATCGGTCGTTCCAAGTCCGCCATGGTGATCGACGCGTCGGGCAAGTACGTCGCGCCCGGGTTCATCGACATCCACACCCACAGCGACATCGGGATCCTCGTCGAGCCGACCGCCGAGTGCGCGGTCCGGCAAGGGGTGACGACCCACGTCATCGGGAACTGCGGCGACTCGCCCGCGCCGATCAGCGAGCGGTACCGAGAACTCGCGATGCGACGCTTCGAGTACTACGCGCAAGCCCGGGACTGGACCTGGTCGACATATAGCGGGTACCTCGACTTCATGGAACGACAAGGGGTCGGCATCAATATCGCGGGACTCGTGGGCCACGGGAGCACGCGGCTCGCGGTGATGGGCTTCGAGGAACGGCCGCCGTCTCGGGACGAACTGGGAGCGATGAAAGGCCACGTCGACGAAGCGATGCGTGCCGGCGCGTTCGGCATGAGCACGGGCCTGGTGTATCCGCCCGGATGCTTCGCCGCGACGGACGAAATCGTCGAACTCGCGAACGTCGTCGCCCGCCATCGCGGGTTCTACGCGTCGCACATCCGGGGGGAGCGGGAGACGATTGTCGACGCGGTCCGGGAGTGCATCGAGATCGGCGAACGCGCCGGCTGTTCCGTCCAAATCAGCCACAACAATCCGAAGTACGGTGGGATCGGGAAGTCGAAGGAGATTCAGGCGTTGTGGGAGGCCGCGCGGGAGCGCGGCGTGGACGTCCTGGCCGACAACGATGCGCACACGGACTTCGGACCGCCGCTGAGTCACGCGTTGCCACAGTGGACGCAGCGGCTCCCGGTCGACGAGCTGCTCGCCATGCTGCGAGACCGCACCAAACGGGAAGCGCTGAACTCGGAAATCAAAGCGGACAAGCGTCCCGGAGCCGGATATGTCGGCTTACTGGTCCACGAGCGGTTCGATCGAATCTGGATCCTGAGGAATCCGGAAGACCCATCGACGGAGGGTCTCACGATCGCGCAACTCGCGGAACGACGCGGGATGGATCCATGGACCGTTTACGTCGAGGTCCTCGTCGAGACGAGAGATCAGGCCGTCGGCCTGTTCGATTACATGGACCTGGACGAAATCAAGGCGACGCTGAAGCATCCGCTCGTCATGATCTGTTCCGACGGCTGGGTCGCCCCGAAAGCAGAACGGACTTCGTCGACCGCGCCGTATCAACCTTGTACGTACGGAGAATTCCCGGGCATCCTCGAGCGATTCGTCGTAAAGGACCCGATCTTACGTCTCGAGGAAGCGATTCACAAGATGACGGCCCTGCCTGCGTCGCGGCTGGGCCTCCCCGATCGCGGACTCGTTCGACCCGGATCCTGGGCGGACCTCGTCGTCTTCGACTTGGCGCGCGTCCGGGACCGCGCGACAAACGAGTGGCCTCACACCGATCCATTCGAGAACTATCCCCACGGCAACCCCGAAGGGATCGACTGGGTCCTGGTGAACGGTGCGGTCGCGGTGGAGGACGGTCGGCCGACGGGCGGGCTCGCGGGGCGGATCCTCCGACACACGGAGCCACGATGACGGTCCAAGCCGTGGAGAAGCGGTTCTCGGACGAACGGATTCGGCGGAGCATCTCCCGAATCCTCCGGGAAAACGTCCTCTGCTCGATGTCGACCGTCGCTCCCGGCAAGCGAGCGCACATCAACACGGCATACTTCTGTTACACCCGCGAACTCGTGCTGTATTTCTTGTCGGACCCGGAGTCCCGCCACTGCCGAAACCTGGAGCGCAATCGTTCGCTGGCGATGACGATCTTCAAGTCGGCCCAAGAATGGGGCGGCCAAGATCGAGGGCTCCAGCTGTTCGGTACCTGCGGACGGACCCGTGGACGAGGAGCGAGCGAAGCGGAGCGAGTCTACGCGGCGCGGTTCTCACCGTATGCCAAGTGGATGAAAGGCATGAGTCCGGCAGAGCGACGGCAGGCGGCCCTCCTCCGGTCGTATGCGTTCTACCGATTTCTTCCCAACCGCATCAAGATCCTCGACGAACGCGAGTTTGGCGGTGCGATTTTCGTGATCGCTGGCGTCGTGCGGAGCCCGCGCGCGAAAACCGTTGTGCGTTGGAGTGGCACAGAACGGCTTTCGCCGTAGCCACCCTCGCCTCTCGCTTGTCAAGAGCCATCAAATAGGAGGTGTCCGGATACGCGGCGATCCGATGCCCGCGTTGCTCCTGACCGAAAAGGACGTCGAGGGCCTCCTCCGAATGCAGGACGCGCTCGGGGCCGTCGAGGAGGGATTGCGGGCCCTGGGGCGAGGCGAGGCAACGAACCGCCCGCGGCAACGCGTCGGACTTCGGGAGTCTACGGTCAATGTCATGCTCGCGTCGTGGCCGACCCGCGGATACTCCGGGTTCAAGTATTACACGACGTCGCGCACGGGAATCCGATTCTGGGTTCACCTGTTCGACATCGCTACCGGTGAACTGGTCGCGGTGATTCAGGCGGACCGGCTGGGACAACAGCGGACCGGGGCGGCGTCTGGAGTGGCGACGAAATACCTCGCACGACCGGATGCGTCACAGGTCGGGATCGTCGGCACGGGATGGCAGGCGGAGAGCCAGCTGCAGGCCGTGTGCGCGGTCCGCTCGATTCGTCGGGTCCGCTGCTACGGCCGGGACAAAGCCCGTCGTGAGGGCTTCGCGAAGAAGATGGCCCCCCTCCTCGGGGTGACCGTTGACGCGGCGGGGTCGGCTGAAGAAGCGATCCGGGAGGCCGACATTGCCATCGCGGCGACGAACGCGCCGCGTCCCGTCGTCCAAGGAGAGTGGCTCCGAAGCGGCTGTCACATCAACGCAATCGGAGCGAATCGCCTCGAGACGCGGGAGCTTGATGACGCCGCCGTCCGCCGATGCACGTTCGTCGCGACCGATTCAATCGAGCAGGCGAGGCAGGAGAGCGGCGACCTCGTTGAGCCGATGAAACGTGGACTGACCACATGGGACCGCGTCCACGAGATCAGCGAAGTCGTCGCCGGTAAAGTCCTCGGGCGGACGAACGCCGACGACATCACGTTGTTCAAGTCCCACGGGATCGCGATGGAGGACGTCGCGGTGGCCGCCCTCGTGTACGAGCGCGCACGGGCCGGGGGAATCGGGAAGCCCATCTCCCTGTGATACGGCGAACCCAGTCAAGGGAGAGGATTGGGAGCGGCGACGTCGCGGTCTCGGCCACGAAGGTAGTGGGCCCCTACAGATTTCGAATGGAAACAACGTGATCTCGACTGGATTCGGGCCAAGACGAGCTCCTTCTACAAGAGACCGCTGACGGAGACAACGTCGCCTCGACGAAGGCGGGGTTGCCGACAAGCATCCGTGCTACTCCGCAAGACCCTTATAGACTGCGCCTGATACGATGTAACATGAAGGCGGCACGACTTTTCGCTTACGACAAACCGCTCCGGCTCGTGGACGTCGAGACGCCGCGCCTCAAGAATCCGGCCGACGTCCTCGTGCGGGTGACGGGAGCGGGGGTCTGCCATACGGATTTGCATATCGTCGAAGGCGTTTGGAAGGAAAAGGTCGAAGTGTCCTTACCGTACACATTGGGGCACGAGAACGCGGGAATCGTGGAGGACGTCGGTCCCGCCGCAACGTCGTTCCGGAAAGGGGAGAAAGTCATCCTCCATCCCGTGATCACAGACGGCCTCTGCCGAGCCTGCCGAATCGGCGAGGACATGCATTGCGAGAACCTCGTGTTCCCCGGGATCACCGCAGACGGTGGCTTCGCACAGTATGTCCGAACCTCCGAACGGTCGTTGGTACGGCTGAACGAGCTCGAGCCCGCGGACGTCGCCCCGTTAGCCGATGCCGGGCTCACCGCGATTCGTGCGGTCAAGAAAGCCGCGAGCCGGACGACCTCCGGGAGTCATATCGTCGTGCAGGGCGTCGGCGGCCTTGGTCATATTGCCCTCCAGCTCCTGCGCTGCCTGACGAATGCTTCGATCACCGCCTCGGACGTCGTGGAAAGTAAGCTCCGCCTGGCGGAGAAAATGGGCGCACACCACGTCATCGATGCCCGAAGGGACCCCGTGAGGCAGGTGATGGAGATCACCAAGAACCGGGGCGCGGAGGTCGTGATCGATCTCGTCGGGAACGACCAAACCCTGGCCAACGGAATGAAGATGCTCCGAAAGGGCGGGTCGTTGATCATTGTCGGCTACGGGGGAACGGCGAGCCTGAAGGCCATAGACATGATCTTCTCCGAGTTCTCCGTTCTCGGCAGTCTTGTTGGGAACTGGGACGAACTCCGCGAGCTCATCGAGTTGACGCGCCAAGGCAAAGTCCGCGTCATCACGCAGAAAGGCAAGCTCGACGAGGTCAATGAAATGCTCGATCAATTGAAGAAAGGGACCCTCGAGGGCAGAGGCGTTGTGATTCCCTAGGCTGCCCTACCCCGCGCTGCCGTCTGTTGAAATTGCGCTCGCTCCACGAAAGCACGTTTGACGCCGCGAAAGGACGACGTCCCGAGTAAAAACTTCGGCGCGTACCGGGATGTACCGGGCGGACCAACGAGACTACCCTGCTATGGAAGGGGGCCAAAGCCTAAGCATCAGATAAATCGCCCCGAGGAGGAAAACCACGATGGCGAGGAGGATCAAAGGCAGCGCCCGCTCGGCTATGACGCGCGGGAGGTAGGGAATAACCACTTTCTTTCGGGTGCCCGCGTACGTCAGCGCGTTGACCAGGAGGAAGAAGAGGAAGACGGCAACACCCAAGATGACGCCTACCAGCGCAGCCTGCCCGCTGAAGAGTTCCGGCCCCGCATCGAGGCCGGTCGGTCCGAGGATCTCGAGCGAGAACATGAATGCCAGACCCTGGATTCGTCTTCGGGAGCCAATGTCTCTAGAAATATATCAACGTCGGGATTGGCTCGACAACCCGATTCGGGATGTCTAGGGCGAGGTAGGCTTCGGCCTGCGACGCAAGTGAATCCTCGGTAAGAACATTGGAGTCTTGTCGGCGTACGCCTGAAACCGGACTCCGAACTCCGCCAACAACACGGCTTCTTCCCGCTTCGCCTGCCGGTAATACAGTACCGCGAGCAAGGGCCACATGATCGCCGTCGGAATCGTGGGCCACACGACGAACTGACCGAGGGTCACCAAGAGAAACCCGAGGTACTGCGGATGCCGAACCACGGTGTAGATTCCCTCTGTGACGAGGACCGTTCCCCGCTTGAAGACGATCTCCTTCCAGCCCTTGTAGAGCAGGATGAGGCCGATAATCACGAGGGGGGAACCGATCAACTGACCGTATGCGAACACGTAACCGATGAACTGGGGCTCGATGGCATAGCCCATGCTCGACAGGAAGTAGACGGTGAGCGGAAAGCCGTACATCTCGGAAAACAGGGACACCATGAAGGCGACGTAGGTGCCGTGGGACTTCCACGAATCCTTGGTACGGACCGGCGTAAGGAACACGAAGAGTGTGACGAGGAGGATATTGAAAAGTGCGATGAGCCAAAGGTTTCGCGGGAGGGGAGCCCCGGTGATTTTCGTCAGGGAGCCGAGCCCCACGTACACGGCGACGCTGGCGACAATCTGATCGAACGCGGTCAGCCCGACGATGATCAAGCCTACGATAGCCGCAAACGCGAGGATGATCCTCTTGTCCGAGGTCCGGCGGTTCATCCCCTCCGTGGCGGACGACGACGAGGTCATTGTCTCGGGAGGCCCGATTCCTCAGGAACTCTTCTCGGCCTCCTCAAGGTAGTACTTAGGGATCGGCGTCATCGTCTGCTCCAAGATCTCCGGATACTTCCGCCGCCTCTCCGGGAGCCACGAGACGATGAGCAGGATTGCCCCGATGAAAAGGATCGGGAGCCCGATGATCTCCGCGGTGATTGCTGAGCCTTCACCGTGAGGGGCCCGCACGACGAACCACTGGGGAAGGCTTGCGATCGTCGCTCCGGCAACGCAGAAAAGCCACCCGAGATACCCCAATGGGATGAGGCTCATCTCGCCCTTTTGGGTCAGGCTCATGTCTTCGCCCCCCGGCGGGTCTCCCAGCGGGCGTACCACCACATGAAGCCGATGAAGGCGAAGCCGAGCACGACTTGGCCCACGAAACCGGCCACGGCCCACGGCCACGGCGTGAGCAGGAGGAACGTGCCGGAGAAGGGCGAGTTCCCGATAGTGACCCCCGCGAGCGGCTCGACGACCGGTCCGTTGGCGTCCGTGAACACCCCATACAACGTCGGACCTCCTGGAGGAATCGAGCTCCCGGTCGGCCCCGGCGCCGCCGGGATGTTCCCGACGTTCTGCACGGAGACGCCGACATGGAGGTGACGGAAGTTCGGCTGGATAGACCGCACCACCAAAGTCGCGCCGTACACGGTGCTCGGAGTGAGCGCAAACGACGACGAGCCGATCCATTGACGGCCGGTCCCGCTGTCGATGTAGCGACCGATAGTGGCAAAGTCGAGACCGAGTCGGGTGATCCAGAACAAGTCCCCTCGCACCGCCGCGCCCCCGACGTACCGGAAAGACCACGTGATTACGAGGTATTCTCCCGTGTTCATCGCGATCGTCGGATATCCGGTGGGCCCGATCTGACCGATAACGGTCCGGGTTCCGCTGCCGGTCAGCGGAAGAGTTTGGGTCGCATAGTAGGTGTATACGGGAGCAGCGACGACCTGGATGTTTGCGTATGCCACGTCCCAGTCAACCGACGTCTCCTGTTCATGGGCTCGAGCGCCCCCAGGGAACGCGAGAAGCCCCAGCAAAATCAGGCCGATGCCGATGATCAGCGCGATCGATGGCGGTTTCATCGTCTCACCTCCCTCCCTGCCGGGCGAGAGCCGCGTAGAACTTCTCCGAGTTCTTCATCCACTTCAACACAAAATAAGCGGTCGCGAGGCCGGCGAGGACCCACGATGCGGTCCCGACGATCGCGTTGAAGTTCACGTCGTACCAGACATCCGGGAAGACCATCCAGCTCACGCCCCCGCCGGCGCGACGAAATGCTTGATCGTCTTCTCATAGCCCCAGAATATCGCCTTGAGGAAAATATACGTGAACCCGGACCAGACGACCCCCATGATCCCCATGAAGCCCGTCATGATGATGTAAGGGTCGTAGAACGATTTGTACGGCAAAGGCCACGTGAAACCCTCCGCGATGTACGACGGGATGGGCGCCTTGGGGATGACCATCCGGATCAGGGACCACACGGGCATGTTGTGGATCCCGCCCGTGAGCGGGTCCGGATATCCCACGGGCGTCATCAAGAAAGGCACGTTCAGGAACAAGAAGTGGCCGGGAACGACGAGCACGCCAGCCAAGAAGCACGAGATGAGGACGTACAACCCCATGTGCTTCTTGAGTCCGAACAAGATGAGCGTGAAGTCCGTCGCCATGGCCGGCAGCAGGTACGAAGGCAGCTGCACGTAGTTGAACGGATAGTTGTTCATGCCAACATAGAACAACTGGACCATCAGCGTGCGTTGCAGGAACCAGAACATGAGCACGAGCGTCGAGCCGAAGTAGATTTTGAAGAACTTTTGGAACACCCAAGAGTACACCGGGAAGTGGATGGCGACGATCCACGTATAGACGAACGGCGCCCACGCATAGTCCTTCCAGTCGATCCAAAACTCCCAGTCGCCGACACCGATCTGGGAACTCACCGCAAACATGTTCTGCGAGAAAATCAGCGTGGCCGTGAAGGCGATGAAGGTGATCACCCGCGTCGTGAAGAAGGGGGCGCGTACCGTCTCTGGTGCCTCAGCGGTAGCAGTGGCCATGAGCTCCCCCCTATCTCCGCGCGACGGGCCGACCCGCCCGCGCCGGAACGCCGGTTGGGGCGGGCGCGGGCGCCTCCACTGCGACGAGCTCCTTGGCCTTGGCCTCGAGTTGACCGAGTCGGGTCACGACCCGAACGACCTCCGGCACGCCGACGGCATAGATGAACATGAACGTCAGGACGAAGTTCCAATGGGTCGGCATCGAGAAGAATTCCTCCCGGAAGAGGAAGATGTGACCGATTTCGTTGGTGAGCATCGAGCCGAGGGTGAACCCGAAAACAGTGATCGGGAAGACCCACAACGTGATCGGGATGTCACCCCGAATGTAGGGTTGCGCTTTTTTCAACGCATAAAATTGGAACACAATCGCCTCGAACATCATCAAGGCGAAGAACGGCCCGAAGATCATCAGGTGGGGCGGCGTCCACGTCGAGTCCCGCACCAAGAAGGAATGTTGCGCGGGATCCCAGATCACCGGGATCGCGACGGCGTTGTACGTGACCGCCGTGATCCACCACATCCACATCAGATTCCGAAGTGCCCTTCCTTCATCCGCGATACTAAAAGCCGGCTTCGTAGCAGACGCAGACTCCTCCATCGAACCTCCTCCTCAGCATGCCACCCTCTGACATGCCCGACCCGGCAGTTCATCCCGGGCTCATAATGGTTTCTCTATCCCTGCGGCAAGGCCCATGCACCGAGAAAGGCGCTATTGTACCGTTGCGACGGACGACAACCGTCGCCAATAACCATTCCCCAGGCCGGCTGAGCCCCGGGAATGAGCTTCAGTGCGACTGCGCGGGCCCATTGCGAATCGGTACCCTAGGTCGAAGGAACCGCGGAACGGTGCAAGTTGGTGCGCGGCCGGGACCTCGGGGACCGCGTCTTTGCCATCAAACGGAGCAGATTCGAACGGTCAACGGTGCCATCGTCCGATGGTAATCATTAAATGACTCGACAACGAATCCGGGGTCCGAGGGGGAGGTTCGTTGCCGTCTACAGACCTCGTCGGGTTAGGGCTTGTTGGATTTGCGACAAATTGTTTGATGGTCGTGTTCAACACGATCGGCGTGGAGAAGAAAGATCCCGAGAAGAACGCGCCCGGATGGGGACTCGCGCATTTCTCTCTCGGGGTCATGATGGTCGTTCTGGGGGTTTCGGACTACATGACGCTTCCCCTGGGCGCGCTCTCCGGGTATACCGGGATCGCATTGGTCTTCTACGGATTCTTCTGGATTTTCCTCGGAGGCACTCTGATCCGAGGTTTCGACTTAAGGCCGGTGGGTCAAGTCTGCATCGCGTATGCGATTTTCGATCTCTGGTTCCTCCGCGGGGCTTGGGAGATTAACAAGGCGGGAGGGACGTTCTATAGCCTCACGATCCTCCTCGTGGTCCTCACGGTCGTGTTCATCGTCTTCTACGCCGCGGTCCACGGGAGGGCGGGGCTCTTGAAAGTGAATGCCGTCCTACTGATTATCCTGGCCTTGCTCGGATTCTATATCGGATTCAGCTTGATCTATCCGGGATACACGGCGTTCTAGGCGAGGTTATCGGAACCCAACCGGGCACTCAAGAGTGCCCGGCACATCTCGGCGTTGAGGCTGAAATTGGCCCTCGCCAAGCGCGCCTCCTCCAGAGCGGAACGGAATTCGTCCCGTTTCGGAGGATTTCCGTCGAGATCCCAAACTACCAGCGGTCCGTGCCGCGAGCCGACTCGATCCCGGAATCGCAAGTACCGAGAAACGCGCTTGACATCCTCGACGTCGGAAATCGAAAGCGTCTCTCCGGGAGACTTCACGACGACCGAATCTCCGTTGGAGGAAACGTCCGCGACGGAAAGATCGAGGAGCTGGTCGGGAGACACTCCGTACTTCGACAGCGTCGCGGCCATCGCGTGAAGTCGACTCCGGAGGGCCCTGGTCCGGATCATCCGATTCAACTCGACCAAGTTTCCTTTCGCTTCGGACTCATAGCATTCGGAAAACGACTTGCGTGAGTTGATCCCGTCGTTGATTCGGTCCGAGTCGTGATGGCCCTCGAGACGGACGTAAACCTCGGAGATCCCAGCGAGATTCGAGACGACGTCTCGAGCTTCTTCCAACATCATGTAGACGAAATTCGGAGAACACCAGAACGTCGAGGTGACCAGGTCGAGTGAGACCCTGCCATCATCTGATACGGAAAGGCGTTTCACGAACCCGAGGTCGGTGATCGGCTCGTCGAGTTCCGGGTCTGTAACAGCCGAGAGTGCCTGAAGAACGCTCTGTTTGAGGTCGGCTTGGGCATTTTGGACCATTGTGCACCTGGAGCGACAGGCCCTCGCTACCGCGCGAGGGGCTTTCCCTTCTTCGCGGCCTCACCCACTCGGATCGTTCCCGGCTGAAGATGGAGTTTCTTCGTGAGCTCATCGTTCTTCAGTTTCTTCTTCTGCTCGTCGATGTCGATGCCCCAGACCTTGGCGGCGTTCTCTCCGAGGATCTTCTTCTTGATGTCCATCGTGAGGTCGACCCCGAACTCCTTCTTCAAGTCCTCCGGGAGTTCGAAGTTCAAGAAGTCTTCGATGATCCATTTCGGATGCCACAGCGCGTAGTCCGCGCTGAAGAGGATCCGGTCCGGGCCGAGCCAGTACAGGAGGTTCGCCATCATCTCGGCGAAGTACCTCGGCCGCGAGTGAACGAACGCCATCGCCACGGCCATGCCCGCATAGATGTTCTTGTCCTGGGTGGCAACCCAGCAGAAGTCGTCCAGTCGGGGGAGTCCGATGTGAGTCACGACGAACTTCATGTCGGGGAACGAGGTCGCCGCCGTGTCCACGTCGCCGATGTCGAAGGCGTCCTTGTCGAGCGGCCAGACCGTGGGGCCCTTATGGGCTACCTGCACGTTGATCCCGAGCTCCCGATTTTTCTCGAGGAAGTCGAACGCCTCTTTGGAATCGAGCCGCCAACCCCGCGAAATCCCGCCGTTCTCCTCCTTCCATTCGGCGGTGTAGAGCTTCACGTTTCGCATTTGGAACGGCCGGATGCGGAACTTCCGCACCTGTTCTTCCAGGAGGGCCTTCCCGGCCTCGCCGTCGCGAGGATCCCACCGGCTGCCCATGACGAGCCGGTCGGGCCACTTCGTGACGTACCCGCTGATGGCGTCGACGTTGCTGAATCCCTTGTGATAGAAGTACATCAACGTCTGGGGTTCGAAAATCGCCATGTCGACATGCCCGTCTCCGAAGACATCGCGGAGGGCCTTCTCCTCGCCGTAGTAGGCATACGTGTCCCAATCCCACACGTATTCTTTCGGGCTGAGCGCCCTCGTGTAGTCGTAGAAGCAATTGATCCAACCCTTGGCGAGGTCGGGTCGCAGCCAGTTCTCCTTGGCCGCGTTCCAAATATGGAAGTGGTAGTCGACGACGAAGATGTCGTGCTTCTTTCCGTCGGGCGTCTCGGCAACGATCAACGAAATCCCCCCTGCCTTGAGGGTGCATGAACGGATTGACGCGTCTTAAAACTTGTCTTGCGGCCCCCTGGCCCCCGAAGGAATGGGATACGGTCGTCCTGCGGCGGACACGCGTCTCCGGCTGGACCCTCGGGATCTTGATTCCTCGGCGGAGAAGAGTTATTGCGCGACCGCCATGTGGCCTCTCAATCCGAAAAGCGGTGGCGGGAGGAGCACGGATGAATCGGCCGGGAAGGGACGACGAGCGCTCGCGGGGGGTCGGAGTTTCTGACAACGACGTCGAAGGGACCGGGTCGAGCCTGAGCCGCGGCTGGACTCTCTACCGTGCTCTCGTCGTCGCGGGGTTCGTTTCGATGGTCCTCGCCGTCGCCGTCCTCGGCACCATCGACCCCTCGGTGGTCGGCCCGCTCCTGATCGTGTTGCTCCCGGGAATCGTCGCGACTGGCCTGCTCGTTTGGAGGGATCGGCCGAGGTTCTACCTCTTCGCCGGCTTGATGAACTCGTTACTCGCATTCACTGCAATCCCGTTCGGGCTGTTCGGCGCGCTCGCAAACCCCCTGCTCGGACCTGTGTACGAGGCGGGAGTCCTCACGGCGTTGTCGTTGCTCCTCGCCTTGCCCGCGGGGGTCCTCGGATTCCAGAGAGGTCGAGCCGGTGTCCGTGCGCGTCCCCTGCCCGAGGGACTCTTCAGCCTCCAAGGCCTCGCGGCGATCGCCATCGTCGCGGTGAGCATTGGAGCCATGGCCGCCGGATCTCTCGCGTACCAAGCGCTCAACGCCCTGCCTCCAACCCCGCCACCGGCTTACGATTTGTCACGCTTCTCGAACGTCTCGATCGGAGCGTCGAATTCTCGGTTTTCCCCAAGCGCGTTCAACGTCACCGCCTGCGTCCTGACGCGGATCACGATATTGAACGAGGACGACACCCTTCACACGTTCACCTACACCAACAACGGGACCACGTACAGCCACGACCTGGTGCCGGGCAGCACCACACGGTTTTTTGTGCTGTTCTCCGGGCCCGGAACCGTTCCGTTCCGATCGGTTCCCACGCAAGACGCGGGCATGAACGGGACGATCACGGTCGTCTCCCCATAGCGTGGGGCCCGCAAGAAGGACTGCAGGTCGCGGGGCGACGCAGCATGGATCCTTGGACGGCGTGCTTCGATGTTATCGTGAAGGACCGCGACCGCGGCGCGCGCCTCTTCGCCTGCTTGGACCTCGACGAGATCCACGAGCGCGCACGAAATGGGGGAATCGGGAGGTCCATCACTCTGTAATCGCGGTAAGGGGCAAGTGGAGTCCGGAGGTCACGGCTCCGTCTCACGGAGGCGCTCGAGGTATCGACTCACCGGGTTGAAGAAAATGAACACGATCGGCAAGGCGAGGTAAATGAGCAGGGCGACCGTCGTGTTCACGAAGGATACGGCGATGGCCACCGGGGTGATCACGGGACCGATCGCGAGCCAGATGCGCACCTTATGGACCAGCGCTGCATCCAGGCCCGGTTCGATCAAGCCCCGGTCTCCGGTCAGGTACCACCAAATCAGGTAGCCAAGCGCCGCCAACAACCCGAGGACCGCACCGTAGAGGCTGAGGGCGATGGGGTCTCCGGGATAAGAGCCCAAGAGGGACGCTGCGAACGGGACCAGGGCGATGCCCATGAGGAAGAGAATGTTCAGCCACACGAGCGTGCGGTTCACGCGCAAAACGAAATGGAATACCTGCTGGTGGGCGAACCAGTAAACCCCCAGGACGATGAAACTGATGAAGAATGTCGCGAAACGGGACCACAGCGCGACAAGGACATCCGCCAAACCTCCCGGGCCGAGCGTCGGGGGAGGGCGGAGTTCCAGGACGAGGATCGTCATCGCGATCGCGAAGACTCCGTCGACGAGGGTCTCCAGACGATTTTTCGGCAGTCCATGGGCCGTCGGTTTGGATGGCTCCGTCCGTCTCCCCCGAACACGAGACCCGGGGCTGGACCATAAAAGCACCGGCGTTCCGAGAACAGCGAACCGTTTGTCTCAAGGTCAGACTAGGGCGGATCGCACGGCGGCAGCCATCGCGTCGATGAACCGCGGGTCTGTATTGGGTGAGTCCGTCCGCCCGAGGTGCACCCCTCGCTTGGCGGCGAGTTCCTTCGCCTCGATGTCTACATCGTACAGGATCTCCAAGTGGTCGGAGACGAACCCAAACGGCGCCACGAGGACGGCTTTCTCACCCGCATCTCCGAGCTCCGCGAGGACTTCGTCGAGCGGCGGGCCGAGCCATTCTTCCTCGGTCCGGCCCGCACTCTGCCAAGCCATCCGAGTCCGCAGGGGCGGAAGGCATTGGAGCACCAGCGACATGGTCTCGGACAGCTCCCGTTCGTACGGGTCTCCGGCGTCAATGAGTTGCTTCGGCAGGCTGTGGGCGGTGAAGACCACGACGGGGTCCAGAAATCCCCTCTCCTCGAGCCGCTCGAGGCCCGCGTGCACCTTCGCCGCGAACATCTGGATCAGCGCGGGCTCCGTGTTCCAGCTCTCGATGTACGCCACCTCGGGCACCGGGTCGAGCGTCCGAAGGACGTCTTTGACGGCTGAGAAGTAGGCTCCGACACTCCGACGGGAGTTGTACGGCGTCAGGGGCAAGACCACGAGCCGTTCGACGCCGTCTCGGACGACCTCCGGCAGCACCTGTCCGATGTAGGGTCGCCAGTTTCTCATGCCGACGTAGCAACGGTACGCATCGCCGTCTCGGTTCAGGCGATCCTCTAAGGCTTTCGCCTGGGCCCGCGAAACGTCCAAGAGGGGCGACTTCCCGCCAATCCGGCGGTACCGCTCGCGAAATTCGTTAACGAGGGCGTCGCTCGTTGGTCGCCCCCCGCGCACATCGAGAAGGAACGGACCCACCTCATCGAGCGAGGTCGGTCCCCCGACGGCGGTCAAGAGAACGGCGGTTGGGCCGGCGCCCGCGATGCGCGACACCGCGGCCTCCTCAACTCCTTCGAGTCGCGTCGTGGACGAGGCGCACAAGGGTCCGCAAATCATCGGGCCGCGTTTCCGGCAGGACCCCGTGGCCCAGATTGAACACATGACCCGGGCGGCCCCCGACGCGGCGCAACACGTCCTCCGCCGCAGGCCGCCAAAGTTCGGGCGGGGCGAGGAGGGCTGTCGGGTCCAGGTTCCCTTGAATGCCGCGGTCCGCGCCGATTCGCTGCCAAGCCGCATCGATCGGAATTCTCCAGTCGATGCCGACGACGTCCCCTCCTGCGGCGGCGAAGGATTCGAGGAATCCCGCCGTACCCGTCCCGAAGTGGATGCACGGGACTCCCGTCTCACGGATTTCGCGGAAGAGGCGGCGCGTGAACGGGAACACGCTCGCGTCATATTCTTGGGGGCTCAGGGCACCGGCCCAGCTGTCGAACACTTGGAGGGCTTGGGCGCCCGCCTCGACCTGGGCCCGAAGGTACCCCGCGGTCCCGTCGACGAGGAGGTCCATCAGGATGCGCCATTCCGCGGGATGCGCGTGCAGGAAGGACTTCGTTGCGGCGAACTCCCTCGAAGCCCCGCCTTCGATTAGGTAGCTCGCCATCGTGAACGGGGCGCCGGCGAATCCGATGCACGGGACTGCCGCTTTGGTGCGCACGCGGCGAATCGTTTCGAAGACGAACGGCAAATCTCTCGAGGGATTGAGCGGCTTCAACCGATTCAGGTCTTCCGGCGTCCGAATCGGGGGCTCGACGACGGGGCCCTCGCCGGCGTCGATCCGGACCCGGACCCCCATCGCCTCGATGGGCAACAAGAGGTCCGCGAAGAGGATCGCGGCGTCGACCCCGAGGTCCTGCACGGCCTGGAGGGTCACCTCCGCCGCCAGGTCTGGCGACTTCGCGATCTCTAGGATGCCGTGCTTCGCGCGGATGGCGCGGTAGCTGGGAGACGACCGACCCGCTTGCCGCATGAACCAGACCGGCGTGCAGTCCACCGGCTCGCGCCAGCACGCGCGCAGGAAGCGATCATTCACGATTCCGGACCTCCCGAAACGCGGCCGCGGTCGCTTCGATCGTTTGCTCGACCTCCGACGCATGGTGCGAAGAGGCCAGGAAGAAGCTCTCGAATGGAGCAGGCGGAAAGTACACGCTGCGCTTCAGGAGCGCCCAGAAGAACCGCCCGTAGGCGGTCTTGTCCATCGCCGTTGCGTCCCGGTAATTCCGAACAGGCCCGGTCCGGAAGAAGAGCCCGATCATCGATCCGACGCGGGCCACTTGCACATCCACGCCTGCGTCGTCGGCCGCCTCTCTCAGTCCCTTTTCGAGTTGAGCGCCGCGTGTCTCCAACTGTTGGTACAACTCGGGACGGAGCTGATGCAGGGTCGCGAGGCCGGCTGCCATCGCTAGCGGGTTCCCCGCGAGGGTCCCCGCTTGGTACACCGGCCCGAGGGGCGCGACCCGCTCCATGACCTCCCGTCGGCCTCCGTACGCTCCGAGGGGCATGCCGTGGCCGAGGACTTTTCCAAGACAAGTCACGTCCGCCGTGACGCCGTATCGCTCCTGGGCGCCACCGGGCGCGACCCGAAACCCCGAGATGACTTCATCGAAGACAAGCAGGCTGCCGAACTCCGACGTGATGCGACGGAGGCCCTCGAGGAAGCCGCGCTCAGGCGGCACGACGCCCATGTTCCCCGCGACCGGCTCGACAAGGACCGCCGCGATTTGATCCCCATGGCTTCGGAACAGATCCTCCACGGAAGCGAGGTCGTTGTACTGGGCCACCACGGTATCGCGGACCGCGTTGTCGGGGACGCCCGCAGAACCCGGCAGGCTCGCCGCGGCGAGACCCGAACCGGCTTTCACGAGCAGCGGGTCCGCATGTCCATGGTATGCACCCTCGAACGTGATGATCTTGTCGCGCCCCGTGAATCCGCGGGCCACGCGAATCGCGGACATCGTGGCTTCCGTCCCCGAGTTGACGAAACGGAGGAGGTCAATGCTCCGGAGTCGTCTCTTCACCGCCTCGGCAAGGAGGACCTCTGGTTCCGTGGCGGTTCCGAAGCTCATTCCGCGGCCCGCGGCGCCGCGCACGGCCCGGACGACGGCAGGATTCGCGTGACCGAGTAGGAGGGCGCCCCACGACATGCAAAAATCGAGATATCGTCGGCCGTCCGCGTCCGAGATGTACGCGCCTCTCCCGCTCACCATGAACCGCGGGGTCCCTCCGACGGAGCGAAACGCGCGGACCGGGCTGTCGACTCCGCCCACGAGGCTCTCCTGCGCCCGTCCGAACAGCCTCTCCGATTCCGGTGCCCTTGGCAACCGAGCGGCCTCAGAGCCCATGTCAAATCCCCAGAGCGTCGAGCATCTGCTCCGGCGTGGACAGGATGCAGGTGAAAATCGGCGTCTCCCGCTCCGTGTACTTGCTCGCCTCGCTCGACCGGAGCTCCATGACGAGGTCCAGAAAGTCGAGCGGGTCGTCCGCTTCGAAGGACAACACGAATTCTTGATCGTCGAGGCCGAACGAGTAGGCCGTGTGAATCTTGACGTTGGGATATTTGTGGCCCACGCGGAAATGATCCCGCATGATCTCCTGCCGCCGATCGAAGGGGATCGAGTACCACTCGCGCTTCTTCACAAACGGGTACACGAACAGGTAGCGGTTCCCGAGCGGCTCGGGCCTCGTCGCAAGGCCGTTCTGGCCTTTGTGGGTGTGGCCGCCCAAGTACTGAGAGCGTTTGCTCGCGGCCAAATACGCGTACGTAGTCTCGAGGTGGTGGCCTAGCTCCGTCGACGAGACCCGACGGGCCATCTCCCGAAACGCCTCGAGGCGCGGATCGATCGCCCACACCATGAAGTCCGCGTCGGCCCGGATTCCCTCGAGGGAGTAGCACCGAAGGGTGACCTCGTCCTCGAGCGTATGGACGAGGGCCGCGAACTCGCCTTTGTGTTGTTTCTTCAAGTCCGCCGGAAGGAGCCGCCATTCGGGTCGGACCTTGTAGAAGGTATACTTCAGGAACTCGCGCGTCTCACCCTCGTCGTCCGAGTCGCGGGCCTCTCCCCCGCGGGATGGCATCGTCATGCGCGTCGCTCCCGCCGCCATCGTGCGACGTCTTTCGCGTGATACGTCAGGATGAGGTCCGCGCCCGCGCGACGGATCGCGGTGATCGTCTCCTCGACGACGGAGCGTTCGTCGATCCATCCCCGTTCCGCGGCCGCTTTGATCAAGCTGTACTCCCCGCTCACGGAATACGCGGCGAGGGGCGCGTCGAACCGCTCCCGCGCCGCGCGGATCACGTCCAGATACGCAAGGGCGGGCTTCACCATCACAATGTCCGCCCCTTCCTCTAGGTCGAGGGCGATTTCCCGGAGCGATTCACGGAGGTTCGCGGGATCCTTCTGGTACGTCCGGCGGTCGCCGAATCGAGGCAGAGAATCCGCGGCCTCCCGGAAGGGGCCGTAGAACGCGGAGGCATGCTTCGCCGCGTACGCGAGGATCGCGGTATCCTCGAATCCTTGGCGGTCCAAGGCGGCGCGGATGGCGGCGACTTGGCCGTCCATCATTGCACTCGGGGCCACGAGGTCCGCCCCAGCCCGCGCCTGGCTCACCGCGGTCTTCGCGAGCAACTCGAGAGACGCGTCGTTGTCGATTCGCCCATCCCGTACCACGCCGCAATGTCCATGGTCCGTGTATTCGCACAGACAGACGTCCGACATCACGATGACATCCGGGGCCGCCGCCTTGATCGCTCGGACCGCCTCCTGGACGACGCCGTGTTCGTCGTACGCTCCGTGGCCGAGCGTGTCCTTTTCCGCGGGAAGTCCGAACAGAATCACGGCGGAAACGCCGAGCACCGCCAGTTCCTCCGCCTCGGACGCGGCCTCGCTAATCGTCAGGCGAAGGATTCCTGGCATGGAGAGAATCTCCGAATCCATGCGCGAATCCTCCCGGACGAACAGCGGCTGCACGAGACGGTTCGTATCGACGGACGTCTCTCGGACGAGCGCGCGGATTGCGGCGGTCCTCCTCAGTCGCCGCGGGCGGTACCGTGGACGCGGGAGGTCAGCCATGGGCTCGAACCTCCGCGAGGCTTTCGACGAGGCCGCGGACCGTGTGTTCTTTTGCGACGGCCACGACTCGGAACCCGAGGGAACGGGCGGCCTCCGCCGTCACCGGACCGATGCACACGGCTTCGGCCTCTTTGATCAAACGGTCTCGCACATCCTCCGGAAGGAGGTCGATGAGGCGGTCCGCCGCCGACGCACTCGTGAGGAGCACAACGTCGATTCGGCTCGCTTTCCGGACGAGCTCGACCTCGGGCCCCGCCGGAATCGCGTCGTACGCATCCGCCTCGAGGACCGTCGCGCCTCGCTCCCGCAGTTCGTTCGCCAGGCCTTTCCGCGCGATGCGGGACCTGGGCAGGAAGACCGTTCGCCCGCACACATCGCCGAGGGCGCCTGCGATCGCATCGGTCAGGTACTCGTCCGGGACCAGCGACACGGATAGCCCCGCGGCCTCCGCTGCCATTTTCGTCGCGGGTCCTACGGTCGCGACCTTTCCCTGGAAAGCGGCGAGGTCCACGCCGAGGGCTCTAGACCGTTCGACGACCGCCTCGACGCCGTGGGCACTGGTAAAGACGACCCAATCCAAGGTCCGCCAGAGGCGAAGGCCGCGGTCGAGATCCACGTAATCTTTCGGAGGAACGAGCCGAATCGTCGGGAACGGAATCGCGTGCCCGCCTTTCTCCCGAATCGCCCGAGCGACCTTCTCCACAAGATCCTCCGAAGTGGCGACGAGGAACGTCTGGCCGCGAAACGGGAGGTCGTCCAACTACGCCGCCTCCGCGACGAGGTCGGCGCCGCCTTGTTGAACGAGTTTTTCCCACACGGAGTCCACGATTTCCTTCCATCGGGTCTCGTCGTCATGGTCCTCGGATCGGACGAGGCGGCGGCCGTCCGGATCCGCGAGCACCGCGCGGAGCGTCATGCCGCGATCCAAGGTGGCGAGCGCGCCGAACGGGACGTTGCATCCACCGCCCACGCGGGCGCTGAGGGCCCGCTCCGCCTCGGTCGCGAGGCGCGTACCTGGGTCGTCAATGGCGGATAGCAAATTGAGGACGGAACGGTCCTCCTTGCGCGCCTCGAGGGCGAGCGCCCCCTGCCCCGGAGCAGGGGTCATCACGTCCGGAGGGAGCGGGTGCGTGAACCGATTCTCGATGTGGAGGCGTCGCAGGCCGGCCGCGGCGACGACGACGGCGTCGAAGTCGTTCGAATCAAGTCGGCGCAGACGCGTGTTCACGTTCCCATGGAGATCAACGACCTCGAGGCCGGGCCACCGAGACAAGAGCTGGGCGCGCCGGCGGAGGCTGCTCGTGCCGACCCGGACGCCCGGTCTCAAGTCCTCCGGAGTCATGGCATCTCGGCCTACGAGGACATCTCGCGGATCCTCCCTCGGCGGGATCGCCGCAATCACGAGCCCGGTCCCCGTCTCGGCCGGCAAATCCTTCAGGCTGTGGACCGCGAAGTCGATGCGGCCCTCGAGAAGGGCGTCCTCGATTCGCCTCGTGAAGGCCCGCTTGCCGTCGAGGGCCGTGCCGAGGTCCTCCCGATATCCCTCGTCCCCGTGGGTCCGGATCGCAACCGTCTCCGTCCGGAGGTTCGCGTGGGTCGCGCGAAGTCGTTGTACGACCTCCTCCGTCTGCGCGAGCGCGAGCGGGCTTCCGCGCGTCCCGACGCGCAGCGCCTCGGTCATCCAGGGCCTCCCTCGAGGCTTTCGACCATCTGCTGGAGCATTTCCTTCCGTGTCCCCTCGGGAAGGGAACGCAGGCGTTCCGTGGGGACGTGGAGGAAGCGGTTCACCAGGCGCGTCGCCATCTTGTCGACGATTGCTTGATCCGCCTCGGGGAGACGTGGGAGTCGGGCCAAGGCGGCCGCGACTTCGTGCCGTCGGACCGCCTCCGCCGTTTCTCGGAGGATCGCCACGTCGACCGACGCGCTCGGCCGCAAGGAAGCGATCATGCGCTCCGCCTCGTGGCGAATCCGGTGTTCGACGCGAGCGTGAACCGTCGGTGACAAGGGACGCTGACCCCACGGCGCGAGCTCGTCAAGGTCCAGCGCGTGGACGCCCGGAAGTTGCCGGCAGCGCGGATCCACGTTCCGAGGGAACCCGAGGTCGATGAGCCAGATCGGCCGACCCTCGCGACGACGGATCGCGGCACGGAGCGTCGGAGTGGTGATGACCGGGCGTCGGACCGCGGTCGCGGCGAGGACGACATCTGCTTCGGCGAGAACCTTGTGGAGTTCCGCGAGGGGGACGGCCTGGCCACCGAGGGCCCCCGCCAGCTCGCGTGCCCGCGCGAGGCTCCGATTAAGAATCCGGATTTCGGCGCGTGGCCGGAGACTCTTCGCGGCGATGCGCGCCATCTTCCCGGTCCCAATCAGTGCAACGACTCGACCCTCGACACCGACGACGGCCTCGAGGAAGCGGACGGCCGCGTGGCTCGCGGACGCGTCGGCGGATGTGGCGGCCGCGATCCTGCGGACCTGCGACGCGATTCGGGCGGCGTGACGAAAGACATCAGCCAGAGGGCTGCGGGTCGAGGTCCGGGTCGGTCTCTTCGATGGAGCGTTACGGACTTGTTCCGTCACTTGCCCCTCGCCTTCCGCAAGGGAGTCCAGACCGCTGGCGACTCGAAGCAGATGTGCCGCCGCGTCCCGGTCTTCCAGGACGTACAGGGTTGGCTCGTCCTTCGGGGCGCGGAGCGCCGAGCGAACCGTTTCGGCGGCCCGACGAGGCGTGTCCGTGAGCGCGTAGATTTCGATTCGGTTGCACGTCGTCAGGAGCACGAGTTCGGACCAGGGTGGGCGGGGTCCGCCCGCCTTCCGCAGCGAGGCATACGTGGCTTTGCCCAGCAGCCGTTCTCGCGTGTCGAGATTTGAAGTGCGATGGTTTGTTCCGATCAGGAGAAGATGGGCCGAAACCGCCGATTCAAAGCCATCTGGCCGACCTCGAGAGTCGAGTGCCTCGCGAACAATCGGCCTCGTGACTCGCTCGACCCGACGAGGCTATAAAAACGTGCGGGTGGACGGTTCACATCATAATGATAACTTCGGCGGCTAAGGCCTCTTCGACGCAATGGGTCAACAATCGCCTCGCTCGAGGGCCTGAGTGTCCCGCCAGAGGCCTATCGATTGAGCTCTTTGTCGAGTTCGGAGAGCCACGATCGGTCTGCGATGTCACGTCTTGCGGTGCACGGAGACCAGATGCTGGACGTATCCAACGAGGCCTCCTGCGGACATGTAGTTCTCTGGATTCCGGAAGAAAGGACATCCTAGGGCCGCGGACACAGCGCCCAACGCAAGGAATGCGAGGATCCCGAGCGCCTTCCAGTTCGGACGCTTCATCGTCGTCCCTGATTCCGCGCGCATAGATAGCCTTTCGCCCCGACGCGTCGCGGCTGAGCATCCGATCATCCTCCGGTTTCGAGAACAAGTTGACTTACATCGAAAGGAGTGGGCTCGACCGGATTCGAACCGGTGACCTTCGCCATGTCAAGGCGATGTCATAGCCGCTAGACCACGAGCCCGCGACGCGGCCTAACCCCGCGCCTCCCTTAAGACTTTCTGGACCTTATTCCATCGGTGCCCAGAGGATCGTTCGCCAACGGGTCGGAGCGCGGACCATCGGCCGAGCTCACTTCGACAGCATCGATACAATCGCGCGGCAGAACGCCGGCAAATCACCGGGATGACGGGACGTGATGAAGGTCCCATCGACGACGCATTCCTTGTCGACCCAGGTCGCGCCCGCGTTGATGCAATCGTCCTTCACGCTGGCGTACGACGTCATCCGGCGACCCTTCACGATCCCGGAACTAATCGGCACCCAGGCTGCGTGGCAGATCGCGGCGACGATTTTGGCGTCCCGGTCCATCATGCGGACGAAGTCGAGGACGTCCTTGTGACGCCGGAGTCGATCGGGTCCCGCGACCCCGCCCGGGATGATCACGGCATCGAACTCTTTCGGATCGAGAGCCTCGACGGTCGTGTCGACTTCGCACGGATACGAATGCTTCGAGGCGTATGTCCGTTTCTCGTGCCCGGCGAGGACGACGTCCGCGCCCGCCTCGAGCATCCGGTAGTACGGCACCCAGAGCTCCAGGTCCTCGTATCCATCCTCCGCGAGCACGACGATTTTCTTCCCTCCTAACGTCATGGGCCGTGCATCGCGAGCGGAGGCCAAATTCTTTGCGGCACCGCGCAACGAGTAGGCCCACCGCAACCGATATGAAGCGTCACGGCTTCGACGCGGCGCCTGAGGACGCGACATGACGTCGAAGGACAACTTCGAGTTCGCGCACGCCCACCGCAAAGAGGTTGCGTGGATGTCCCAGAACACGAACACGCTCCCCGTCCACCCGGCCATCCTAGACGCGATCCGGGCGAGCGCGGACGAACAGGAGTTCAACCTGTACCCGCGCAAGGCGGGCGTCTCCGGCTTGTCCGAGGCGATCAGGGAGGACCTCCGTCTCGACGACATCGAGATGATCCTCACGAACGGCGGGATCGAGGGGGAATACATCGCGACCCGTGCGCTCCTCAAAGGGGGAGACGAGGTCCTCTCGACGGACCCCGCCTTCCTCCCGATCCACGACCAGGTCGCCATGGCGGGCGCCCGCGCGATCGAGGCGGACATCTACCGCACCCCGTACGTCCTGACGCCGGAACACGCCCTCCAATCGGTCACCCCCGCCACGAAAATGCTCCTCGTCATCGATCCGAACAATCCGCTCGGGTCCGGCTACAGCCGTTCGCAGGTCAAAGGCCTCGCAGAAATCGCGCGGGACCGTGGGCTCTGGGTCATCGACGACATCACGTACCGCGACTTCAACGCGGACCACGTTCTCGCGACCGAGTTCTATCCCGAGAAGACCCTCCTCTCCTATTCGTTCAGCAAGGCGCCGGGGCTCGCGGGGATGCGAATCGGGGCGATCCTCGGACCTGCTGCGGCGATTCAATCCCTGCGAAAGTACGACACGAACGTGCTCGGCGTGAATGTGCTCGCGCAGCGAGCCGCGCTCGCGGCGCTGCGCACAAAGAAGGCGTGGCTGTCGGGCGTGCGGAGGACCTGCGAACGGAACCAGGAGACGATTCGACGGACCGTCGCCAAGGTCGACGGGGCCTCGTTGCCGGTGTATCCGTCGAAGGCCAACATGTTCGTCATCGACCTCGCTCCGACCGGGGTGGATCCTGAGGCCGTCGAGGAACGGCTGCTGCTCGACCACCTCGTCCACACGCGCGCGGGCTCGTACCTATCGAAGAAACACGGAGGCAAGTTCCTCCGGGTCTCGTTCACCGTTTCCGATGCGGACTGCGCGCGGTTCGCGCAGGCTTTCCCTGCGGTGATGGACAAGCTCGCGGCGTGACCCCGACAGAATCATAACGGCGGACGACCCTGAGGGGCCGAGACGATGGGATTCCTCCAAGAGCTCGCAGGCCGTGTCGAAGAGGTCGCCGCAGCGGGCGGGAAATTCGCGGATGCGTTCGTACGAACGGCCGGGGCCACGCTCTCGGGGGCGCTCGCCTTCGTCGACCGCGAGTTCGGGTACGCCCAGCGGGCCGCGAAACGGAAGACCGACTCGAAGGCGGAAGGCCACCGACGTCCGGATGACAAATAGGGAACCCGGACCGCGCGGGCATCGCGTTACCGACAGTCGGCCACACGAGTCTTCGAGAGAGACGACTCTGTATAGTGCGGTCCGTTCCGATGACGGTTGACTCCGCGGGCAGCCTTATGGGCTGCTCTCCGGCATCTCCATCTCGGTCACCGCGATCGGCCGTGACTCTCTGTGGGAGGGTGTACGCTTCTTTGGCCTCGAGACCTTGGCTCTCTCCTGCGGCGGATGCCTGAGGTGGGCTTCAGCCCGGCCGATGTCGTCAAATTCCGCCTTGCAGGTGCACCGGTAAACGGTCTTCTCTTCGACGTAGATGCTGTGCGCTTTCATGTCGTCTCTCCGGCTCGCAACGGGCGTCTCCCGCACTTAAAGAATTTTGCAAGAATATCGACTTTGGAACGAAAGAACGGAAGCGGTCTCCACAGAAGCTGGCGCGCGGAGGCGCTTGCCCCCTGTGCGCGGCTCCGGGGGCGCGAAAGCTACTTAGCGGCCGGTCACCCTAACCGCTCCATCAGGGGCGATCGAGTGGGCAAATCGGAATATCTCAACTACGTGAACGGCGAATGGGTCCCGTCCCACACCGAGGAGACGTACACGGTGATCAACCCCGCCACGGGCGGGAAAATCGCCGCCGTGCCGCAGGCGGACGTGGAGGACGCGCGGGCGGCAATCGACGCGGCGCGGGAGGCGTTCGACAAGGGCAAGTGGCCGCGGATGACCCCGGGGGACCGTGCCGCAGCCCTGTTCAAACTCGCCAATCTGATCGAAGCGGACATGGATCGCCTCGCACCAATCGAGACCCAAAACCAAGGCAAGACGATCAAGCAAGCGCGGGACGGCGACCTTCCGTTCTCGGTCGACAACCTGCGGTTCATGGCCGGCGCTTCGCGCACGCTGACAGGTCAGGCCTCGATGGAATATGCGTATGGGGCGACGAGCGTCGTCCGGCGGGAGCCCGTGGGCGTCGTCGGCCAGATTACCCCGTGGAATTATCCGTTCATGATGGCGATCTGGAAGCTCGCACCCGCGCTCGCCGCGGGAAACACGGCGGTCTTGAAGCCGGCGTCCATCACCCCGCTCACCACCCTCGAGCTCGGCAAACTAATCGAAGGGGCCGGGCTCCCGCCCGGCACCGTGAACCTGATTACGGGTCCCGGCGCCGTCGTGGGCAACGAACTCGCCGCGAGCGACAAGGTCGACATGGTCTCGCTGACGGGCGACACCGCGACCGGCAAGGAGATCATGGGCGCCGCCAAGGCGAACGTGAAACGGCTCCACTTGGAACTCGGCGGGAAAGCACCGTTCATCGTCTTCGACGACGCGAACATTGCGGCCGCGGCGGAAGGCGCCGTCGCCGCCTCGATGGTGAACGGCGGTCAAGACTGCACGCAGGCCGCGCGGTTCCTCGTCCAGGACAAGGCGTACAAGAAGTTCCAGGACAAGTTCCTCGAGCGGCTGAAGACGGTCCGGATGGGCGACCCGCTTCAGCGGGCCACCGATCTCGGACCGCTCGTGTCGCAGAAGCAGCGGGAGAAAGTCGAGACGTACGTCGAAATCGCCGAGGACGAAGGCGCGAAGCTCGCGATCGGCGGCAAACGGCCCAGCGGAAAGCAGTTCGCGAAAGGCTGGTTCTTCGAGCCGACCGCGTTCGTCGACACGGATCCGTCCATGCGGATCGCGCGGGAAGAGGTGTTCGGGCCGGTCGTGAACGTCCAGAAGTTCTCGAAGGAGGAGGAGGCGATTGACGCGGCGAACGATGTCGTGTACGGCCTCTACTCATCCGTGTGGACGAAGGACGTGCAACGGGCGCACCGCGTCGCGAACGCCCTCCGGTTTGGCGCGGTCGAGATCAACGATCACCTGCCGATCGTCAGCGAGATGCCGCACGGCGGGTACAAGCAGAGTGGGTTCGGGAAGGACCTGAGCGTCTACTCGCTCGAGGACTACACCCAGATCAAGCACGTGTTCATCGACTTGACCGACCAAGTCCGGAAGCCGTGGCACTACCTCACCTTCGGCGACCCCACCTAAGCGCATCCCGCGGCCGATCCACCGGGCGGCCCGGCCTCGTCCCCTCGTCAGGTCTCGACGACCCGCTCCGACCACTCCATCGGGAGGTCCCGCGCAGCCCACTGCTTGAACACCCGAGCGGGATCCAGGACCTCCGACGAGTGCACGCCGGGCCCGGGGGTCGCCTTGTCGGCGATCAGCCCGATTCCGATCGCAAGGCCGACCGCGGTCAGGTAGTACACGGCCGTCGTCGATCGACGCCGGTTGGCCTCCTCGTGCCGCATCGTGACGTCCCCGCGCCGGATCACCCGGTTTCCGCCGGCGCGGCCCTCGACCTCGATGCTCATCGCACTCGCGCCCTGCAACGGCAAGACGAGCGCCGACGGCTCCGGGAAGGCGGACAGGACCGCCCGTCGGAACGGGACCATCTGGTTCCCGACCCGAATCGTGCGGGAATCCACCAGGAGGCCCAGGCGGTCCAACGAGATGAGCGCGCGGACGAGGTTCGGGTCCAGCGCGTACTTGTAGTCGACCCGGCCCAGCGGTTTGCCGAGATACCGCGGCAGCGTCTTGACTTCCTCATGGGACACAAGGTAGGTGCGCTTCGTGCCGACCGGCGGCGGGAACGGGAACTCCTCCGGCTCGCTCAGCGGCTCGCGGTCTTGGAGCCGGCCGTCCAGCCAGACGCTCGGGCGGACGAGGACGTCCGAGAGGAACGCCTCCCGCGAGTAGAGCGGGAAGACCTCGAGGCCCGGGAGCGTCACCATGTCCGAGGATCGGATGCGGACCGCGTCGACCACGTCGAAGCGCGTCGCCGCATCGCACGCCATCACGTTCGAGATCCCCGGATCGAGGCCCATCGAGACCAGCGCGGTCGCCCCAGCGTCTTCAAACGCGTCGCCCATCGCCAATTGTTCGAAAATCCCCGGCGTGCCGCCCGGCTCCCGCGGACCCGCCGCCGCGGCGTCCAGGTAATTCGAATGGGACTCGAGCGCGGCTTGCATGATCGGCAGGTTGTACTTCGGGAGGGTCGCGTTGACGACGACGTCGGCGCCCGCGAGCGCCTTCGCCAGGGCAATCCGGTTCTCGACGTTCAGCTGCGTCGCCTCGATTGCGACGCGTCCCCGGATCCCGGTGAGGACGCGGGCCCGCTCGCCGAATTCGTCGATCAGGAGCAGGGACGACACCCACGGGTCCGTCCGCAGTTCGGAGGCGAGGGTTCGGCCGAGCCCCCCGACGCCGAGGATGGCGACCCGCATGAACTCGACCCACGGCCCCTCCGTCGGCTTAGTCTTTTCGCGCGAGCCGATGGCCATCCCGGGCCACGCCGACCTCCACGAAGGGCTCTCGGAAAGCTCATTTGCGAGGAGCAATTCCGGGAAGCCAGGAGGCCGTCCGTTCGTGCCGGTCAATCATTCCGAGAGCGCGTTCCAGGGCCTGGGAGGCTTGCAACTCTTCGAGCAAGCGTGGCTGCCGTCCGAGTCACCGCGCGCCGTATTGATCGTGGTGCACGGGCTCAAGGACCACAGCTCCCGGTACGAAACGTTCGCTCGACAGCTCGGCGATGCAGGTTTCGCGGTGTACGCATTCGACCTCCGCGGGCACGGTCGGTCCGAAGGCCCGCGCGCCTACGTCCGGTCCTTCAGCGAGTACGTCACGGATCTCGCGACGTTCGTCGTTCGGGTCCGCGAACGGCAGCGAAAACGCCCTCTTTTCGTCTTGGGCCACAGCATGGGCGGCGCGATTGCGACCCTGTTCGCGCTCTCGGATTCGAACGCGATCCAAGGATTCGTCCTGAGTGCGCCCGGGCTGAAGGTGACCGACGACGTCACCCGCGGGCGGGTTCGCGCGGTGACGCTCCTCGCGAAAATCTTCCCGAGGGCGCATGTCTACCACGTCGCGAACGCGGATTTCTCGAGGGATCCGGAGGTCGTCGAAGACATGAACCGCGATCCGCTCATCGATCAGCGGCGTCTGCCGGCTCGGCTCGCCGTCGAGTTCCTCGGCGCCATGCGGCAGATCCAGTCCCGGGCTCGCGAACTTACGATCCCCTTCCTCGTGATGCACGGGACCGGCGACCGCCTCACGAATCCCGACGGCAGTCGGGAGCTGTACCAGAACGCGTCGTCTTCGGACAAGACGCTGAAGCTGTACAACGGTCTGTACCACGACATGCTGCACGAGCCCGAACGCGCGCGGGTCTCCGCCGACCTGCTGGACTGGCTCCGCTTGCAAGCTGTGAAGCGGCAAGGAGGTTGATCCAACCTGTGCCGCACCGCTTGTGGTCCGTAAAGATCCGCAGCGTTTCCCTGCCCTTAGGCGACTTGAGTTTCCTGCCTAAAATAGCATGCTCCCGGCGGGGTGCCGACTAATGCTCGGTTCAACTACTCTCGGTTTCCGTTGCTCGAAAGCCGCGGACCGAGGCGTGGACGATCGGCGGCCCGCAAGTCGGCCGAACGCGGATTCCGTGACGATCCGCTAGCGTTCGGGCCACGCTCGCGAAAGGGTTCGAGTTCGTGAAGCACAACCTATAAGCCCGAACGTAGCCGTGCATCACCTGCCGATTCCGAGTGAAGCCGGCTGGACGCCAGCATGGCAGAGACGTTTATTGGAGGATTCGCGGGCGGCTTCCTGGAAAAAGGATTCCACATCGGATACGGGCTGTATTTCACGACGACGAGGCTAATTGGCATCGACCTGGGCAGCCACGGCGGGGGAGCCCTCGGCGGCACCCTGGCCGGCTTCATCAAAGGTGAGCTCATGCCCAACCTATCTCCCGAAGAGAGCGCCAAGGTGATCGGGGACCTCGACCGGATGAAGGAGTTCGATATCGGGAAGGACCAGATACGCCGCATCGAGTTCAAGAAACCGGGTTTGGGGGTCGGTCACATGAAGATTACGCCAAATCAAGGAGACTCGATTACAATCAAGTTGCGACACCGAACTGCTTACGACCGGCTCCAGCAGCTCACCCAGGCCTTCAGCCCGGAAGTGGTCCGCTCATAGTGGTCCGCTTATCTTAGAAAGTAGGATCCGTCGTAACGACGGACCACTCCGGCGAGGACGCAGCTCCATTCTTTGTGTTGTTAACGACAGAGCTCGAAGCCGAAAACTAGGATGAGCATGATGATCGAACCGCATAACTGAGAACCCGAGCCTTGCGGCAGGCTTCCCGGGCGCAACGGCGTGCTAAAAAGTCATGCTCCCGGCGGGATTCCAACTAAACGCTAGGTGCGGCCCTTCTCCATTCCTCACAAGCATCAGATTGAGTCTCAAGGCCGTCCTTCACCGCGAATCAGTTGCGGTTGCGGAAGCGATAGCCCTCACGCCATGAGCCCTACGCCCAATGGAGGCGGATGTAACAGCGCAGGCAGATGATGTCCTGGGGTCCGACCTGTTCGATCTTCTGCTTCCATGCACCCGGCCGGACCCATTCGAACCGTGTTTCCGCTCCGCACTCAGCGCATGCGCCCATGGCTCACCTTCACTGTATGATTCAACGGGGCTTGTCGAGGAGTTGCGGGCTGCCCGCTGACCTCCAGGATTCGTTTCTTGGTGAACTCTAGGTAGTCAGCCGAGGCGTCTATCCCGATGGCCTTCCTCCCGAGTCTCAGTGCGACCACTGCCGTTGTGCCGCTCCCGACAAAAGGATCGAGCACCGTTCCGCCTCGAGGGCATGTCGCTCGGATTGGCAATTCAACCAATGCTTCGGGGAACACGGCATACTGATTCTTAGGAAAGATGGAGTCCTCTACATGAATTGTCCATACATCCGTCGGCACACTGCCCCTCGGAGTCTTCACGACGCCATTCTTCCCCAAAATCGGTGGCGATGAGGGCTTTCTAATCGCATCCATGTCGTAGTATGCGTCTTTGCTTTTCACAAAGTGAAAGAGTAGCTCGTGCGCAGAGGTAAGTCGGTCCTTGGTCGCGCTACGGACGTGCTTTGGCTTGTGCCAGATCACCTCGCTTCTGATTTTCCACCCTATGTCTCGCATTGCGAATGCGACCCGCCACGGGATTCCCAGCCATTCCTTCCGTTCGCACTTGTCATCGAGATTGAGCCAGTAACTTCCCGTAGGCCTTGTCACACGGTACAACTCTCTCCCGACGGACACGAGGGCTTCAACGTATCCCTCCACGGTCCTTTCGCTTCCGATTTCGTGGACCGTGTCGCCGACGTGCCGACGTCCGCTATAGTACGGCGGGCTCGTGACAGTGCAATCCACGGAATCATCAGCCAACGTCCGGAGTACTTCTCGAGCGTCTCCAAGCAAGAGCCCGCACTCTCGGCTGGCGAAGAAGGAAGATACCACGTCCGGCGTAATCACTGTCCGACGCATACCTTTTTTGCAACGTGCGAGAGGCGCATTTTGCCACGCCCGTACTAACGGGATGATTGAGCAGGAGTTCTGCCGCGCCGGGACAGCTTCTAGGGCATGGCAAGAAGTCGCAAAGGGCCAACGCTCCGATTTGAACGACAGAGAAAAGGAAAACCTATCGGAGCCCGCAGACTGCCTAGCTATGGGCTCCGAGTGCCGCGGGAGCTTTCGTGGGCGTCGCCGGGCCTCGCGCCGGAAAATGCAACCGCTCGGGGCATCCAACGGGAGGGGCATGCTCCCGGCGGGAAGTCGGTCTATTGGCAAGCAAACCCGGCAGGCCCATCAAGAGATATGCCAGTGGAAAGTTTCTACGGTTGGGTTTCCGAAGCCGTAGTTACGGCCGGTTCCCGGCACCGGGGAAGAGACGCTGACAGCGCGCGCAGGAGATACATTCGTCGCGAACGTTACGACTACCGTGCAGACTTCTTCGGCGGATTTTGGCGGTCTCGAAACCTCGGGTGCTGCGCACAGTCCCGGACCCGCCCTAGCAGGCGGGGAGTCACGGAGTCACGAGGCGTCTGCGGAAGCCTATATTCCCGCCAACGATTCCCGCGCCCATGCGGTTTGGGAAGCAGGTCGTCCTGGTCACGGGCGGGTCGTCGGGCATTGGACTAGCGACCGCAAAGGCCTTCCTCAGCGAAGGCGCGAAGGTGGCGATATCGGCCCGGAACCTTCCTCGTCTCCGGGCGGCGACCCGGAACCTGCGAACGTTCGGCGATGTGCTGCCGATTCGCGGCGATGTGTCGAAGGCGACGGACGCCCAACGGTTCGTCCTTGAAACGGAACGAAGGCTCGGGCCGATCGATGTGCTCGTGAACAACGCGGGCATCTGGATTGAGAAGGACCTCGAGGCCTTCACGGAGGCGGAATACGACCGGGTGATGGACATCAACCTGAAGGGCGCCTTCCTCTGTTCGAAGTACGCACTCCCGGGCATGGTGAAGCGACGGCGTGGGGTTATCGTGAACGTCGCGTCGGATTCGGCGTTCCGGGGTGCCCCGGGTTCCGCCGTCTACGGCGCGTCGAAAGCCGGGCTCCTGTTGATGACGAAGTGCATGGCCCTCGAACATGCGCGCGATGGAATCCGGGTCAACGCGATTTGTCCGGGAGAGGTCCGAACCCGGATGATGGAGGCGGACGCCCGCCGGTTGGGTCTCCGCTTCACCGAGTACTATCGGCGACTATCCGCTCGAATCCCGATGGGGCGCGCCGCTGATCCTGACGAGATCGCGCGGTCCATCCTGTTCCTCGCGAGCGACGAATCGTCCTTCATGACGGGCGCCACCGTCTCCGTGGACGGCGGATCGACCGCCCGCTAAGCGGCTCCCGTTCCCCGGTCCACTCGACCGGAATCGCGAGCTCAACTCGAGGGGCGAAGCGCGCAACCATGCATCCGTGAGCTACCTCGAAGCGGGCCCCAACATGCAGGACTCCCCTCCGGGGCGGGACGCCTTACTTCGCGCGCGCCGCAGCGGCCTTGGCGGCGAGCGCCGCGAACTCCTCGCGGCCGAACGCCGTGCCTGAGAGGCCCCAACCGCCTTCTGCCGCCTCGGTGAGGATCACCTAGGTGCGACTCGCCTGCGTCGGGTCGCCGGAGACCTTGGTCACGATCTCGGTGATTTCTTTCACGAGTTGTTTCTGGCCTTCGCGGGTCAACGCCGCCGGAGGCGTGATGACCTGGACACGCACGGTGCGGGCGGACTCGGTTGCCGCGGTGTGAACCGCATGCGGATCCATTCGGTGGATGAACGCCGCGGTATTATTCAGGTGGAAAGCCCCGGGGGGTTGCCACGCCTTCCGCGCGGAGAACGGCCATCGTGAGCTCCTTGCCGAGCAGACTGTTGGTCCCGGCCGGAAAAAGGTCTGCCGGCGCGTACACGTCAATCATCGGCATAGTCGAGGACCAAGTGAGGGCTGGATTTATGACCTTGCAATTGGTTCAAGCAATCGCATTGAAGTGCCGACTCACAGGACCCTTTTATGGGTCGCTCGCGGTCAACCCTTCTCGGCCTTTTCGAGCGCGGCGATCAAGGGAGCAAATCCGGGATAACCATCGTATCTGGCGCCGCCGATGAAGAACGTGGGCGTCCCATTGACCCCGCTTCGGACGCCGCTCATGAAGTCCTCTTGAACTCGGCCCGAGTGGACATGCTGAGCCACCTCCTGCTCGAGCCTCTTCACATCGAGCTCGAGTTTTTTCTCGTAAGTGGCGAAGAATCCGTGGTCGCCGAGCGATGCTTGGTTCTCGTAGAGAAAGTCGTGCATCTCCCAGAACTTCCCCTGGGCGGCGGCCGCCTCGGCGGTTTCCGCGGCCCATTCCGCCTGCGGGTGGGAGGTCGTGATGGGGAAGTTTCTGAAGACGAACCGCAGCTTCGTTCCAAGTTCCTTCTGGACCTTCTTCACGATCGGGTAGGCCGCCCCGCAGTAGGGACACTGGTAGTCCCCGTACTCGACGAGCACCATTCGAGCTTCGGATGGCCCTTCAACGTGGTCCCGCTGTCCGAGGGGCAGGGTCAGTCTCGGCGGTTGGTAACCCAGGGTCGTACTGATCACTCGCTTCAGCCGGATGATTTGAGATGCTCCAATGCAGAGAGGATTCCGTCAGCTCCAGGATTGACCCCGTCCGGTGAGAGGTAGCTCCACTGAATGATCCCCTTCGGATCAATGACGAAGAGCGCCCGCGCCGATTCGCCGTTGCGCTCGGTGAAGACCCCGTAGGTCCTGGAGATCGCCCCTTTGGGGTCGAAGTCGGAGAGAAGCGGGAAGTTCAGGTTGCGATCCTTCGAAAACGCCAGATGGCTCCAGACTCCGTCCACGGAGACTCCGAGGAGTTCCGCGTCGAACTTCCTGAATTCGGACATGAGCTGCGCATAGAGTCCCAGTTGGTCGCTGCAGACGGGGCTCCAATCCGCGGGATAGAAGCAAAGCACCACCGGCCTGCCGAGAAAATCCCTGAGAGAGACATGCTGATCCGGCGTCGTCTTGAGTGTGAAGTTCGGCGCTTTGGTGCCGGCTTTCAGCGGCGAGACCTTTTGGTTTTTCGTCTGGAACTCTTTCATCTTAGCGTTTGACCTTCATCGCCGACCGCTAGGGGGTTGTCAATTGCGTACCTGGCTTGGCTCCTTAACATCTTCGGCGACGTAAAGGGTTTTGGTCGAACCCGGCCCCCTCAATCCGCCGTCTGCTGCACGGCCTCCTCGATGAGTTTCACGAATCCGGTCGCATAGTGGGTGATTCCTCCCGCATGGCTCGCCGCAGGGAACACGATGGTCGTCGCCCCCGCCCGCTGCGCCATGAAGAGTTCCTCCGCCGGATCGATCATCAAGTCCTTCCCTGAGATGGCGTACCACGACGGCAGCGTGTGCCACGCGACCGGCCCAGACGGGGTCAGGGCGATGGAGAAGTTGAGCGGGATCTGTTCCGCGTTCAGGGTCGCCTCGAGGTTCGGGTTGAGGTCCTGACAGAAGAACTGCGCGAAAAAGGCCGGGTCAATGAAGGCGGGTGATGCGAAAGGCGTCCCCGTCCAGATGAAGTGGTTGAACGCCTCGGAGGTGTGGAAGCCCGCGCCGAGGCTGAAGATCGAGTCACCCTGGTCGGGGACGAACGCTGCGGTGAAGACAAGGCCGAGCACGTCGGACCGGCCGTACGCTGCGTTCGAGATCACGATCCCACCGTACGAGTGTCCGACGAGGATCTTCGGACCCGAGATGCCGTCAAGCGCCGCGCGGACGATTGCGACGTCCCCGGCGATCGACAACAGGCCGAGCGTCGGGGTCACGGTGGTGAACCCGTCCTTCTGGAGCCCTGCGACAACCATGTCCCAGCCAGGCGGCGAGGCCCAGGCGCCGTGGACGAGGACGATTGTGGGCCGGGTCTCGGAATTGTTCGCGCGCGCGGTCGCCGGCAAGACCGAAACGATCAGGACCGCCGCGATGACGATCATGAGCCGAAGCAACCGCGGCCTTGCGGAACCGCGAGCGGGGCGTTGGGCGTGTCGAGCGAATGAGGCGTTCATACAAAAACCTTCGAGGGGCCCGATTGAATCGCGTCTATAAAGGTGAGACCGACAGGGACTATATAGACGGCAGCTGGCGCGTTCGAAACTCGATGAAGGCTCTGCGAACCCACGAAGTATCTTCTTGCAGGGTGCCGACAAAAGCGAGTTCCAATACGGCACCTGAGGGACGACGAACCATCAGCGTGTGAAAAAATAGCATGCTCCCGGCGGGATTCGAACCCGCGTCTGAGGCTCGAAAGGCCCCGATCCTTAACCGGACTAGACTACGGGAGCGGAACGGCCGGTTAGTCGCGGAAGCCATAAATCCTTTTGGAACCGCATTGTCCTCACTCGGGCCGAACCGGAAACTACTTGCGAGCACCGAGCTTCGATGCCGCGGATGCGTCGCGAGAAGCCGACGATCACCGAGCTCGCGTTTTTCGTGTCCGGCGTCATCGTCATCCTGACCGGGTGGCTCGCCGATCTGCTCGGACTCTTCGAGCTCGGCAGCGGTTCGGGCGGGCACGGCTCCTCGGCCACGTTTTCCCTTCGCATCTTCCTCACGATGTTCGGCGTGGCGTTCGCGACGATCGGTGTGGGCTACGACAACTTTCCCGAGATCTTCAGCGACGCGGAGATGGCGAAACGGTACCTCGTGTCGTTCCTATTTCTTGCGGACGGCTCTCTCCATCTCTACGCGCTCAACGACCATCTCAACGAGCCGTTCCCCGCGGCGTTCTTCGGCGTCTTCGCGGGCCTCCAGATTGCCGCCGCGTTCGTGATCCCGTACACACGGCGGGAGTTAGACTCGGCGTGGCTCGGCATCACAGGATTCCTCATCGCGGCCTACGTCGTCACGCGCACCGTCTCCGTGTGGCCGATTGGATACGTCGAAGACGTCGACGCCCTCGGCGTCATCTCGAAGATCGTGGAAGTCCTGACCGTGCTAATCCTCGCGTCCCTGATGCGGACCGCGAGAGCCGAGCGTCGGAAGACGACGCAGGCCACCGCGGCGCCGAGTCGGTAGGCGTCAGATCTCCCCGGCGACCTCTTTCGCGAGCAGCCGGTACTCCTGCTCCTTCATCGCGGCGGGGTTCGCGGAAATCAGCAGGTACGAGTCGTTGAGGACAATCTTCTCATTGACCTTCTGGAGGAACCGCATCGTCGAGGCGAAGCCGTTCTGCGAGATCAGGTACTCCAATCCTTCGAGCAGCACGGCCGCGTTCCCGCCATCGGCCGCGAACTCCGCGATCGCGGAGGCGATGTCGACCAGAGCCGTCGGCTCCGCGACCGCCATGTCCTCCCCCTTCTTGCCCGCGGATTTCGAGAGCCAGATGAACCCCGCGTCGCCCAAGGGATAGCGCGTGCGGGCGTCGTCCGGATGGATTCGCGTGATGCAGAGGCCGCGCGCTTCGTCGCGCAACAGGTCCGCGAACAGCTCGAAGACGCGCTCCGCCTTCGGTTCTCGCACGAGGTACGCACCGCGGCGGCCGATGTCCTTCCGCGCGGGCATCTCGCCTCCGCCGACGATGGGGATCCCTTCCTCCTCGATGAGGCGAGACTCCATCGCCTCGACGTCGCGGTACAAGACCGCCATCTTCGACTTCGCCATCACCATGAGTTCCGTCGACGAATAGCCGCGCGTCGTCAACGAGCCGATCTCCCGCCACGCGGCCTTCAGCCCTTCCTCGAAGCCTTTCAAAAAGGCCTTCCGCTTGTCGTCGTCGCCCATCCCTGTGGGCAGGATAAGGCCCCGTCGTGCGTATAGAGATTTCGCGGCACAACGAAGGCAATCGACCTATCGCCGTCGGGGTGTGCGAACGTCCTTTCGCTCAACTCGGATTCCGCGGGCTTCCGCCTCCCGCGCCACCATGGCCGAGAATTCAGCCACTTCAAAATCGGAGATTCGGTACGACGAACCATCAAAGTCAACATGGTCGCGGAATCGCCGGCCCTTCACTTCCAAGAACGGGCCGATATGAGTATGATAACCACCCATTGGGATAACGCGGGTCCCGAACCGAACCTTGACCATCTCGCCCCACGGGATTCGCTTCCGGACACGCGACGCCCGGCAGAGTTGTACTCCTTCGGGGCCCATGTTGAGCTCGGTGTCTCCCCGGTAATGCATCACGCCGGCCACGCTCCCCGCAGCGAAGATCCCGAAACCCGCCGTGACCCAGAGGACCCCTCCGCCTTGATAGAGAGATATGATGCTGACGGCCGCAAAGAAACCGAACACTACCGCGGCCACAACGCAAGCAAGAAAGGCTAAGCCCCGGGGAGCGACGAGGCGGTAGGTATGCTGGACGCGAGACTGAGATTCGTCGAGCGTCCGACGGGAATGTAGTTCAAGGCCAAATAAGTCCCCCGGCCTCTCTCGACCTGAGGAGGCGAGCCCAAAAGGGGCAGACAGGATCGATGGTCCACCTCACCGCTGATGGCCCGGCCCGAGGCTCAGCCGATGTAACCGAGGTCCTCGCGCTTGTCCGGGGGTTCCGGCGCGGCCTCGATGTCTTTCAGCTTCGACGTGATCTGGTCGATCTGCTTCGCCTTCGTCTCGAGCTCGTTGAAGGAAATCTCAATCCCGAGGTACTTCGTGAGGACGTCGAGCACCGCCTGCGCGGACTTCGGGTCGACGAAGTAGCCGGACGTCTCGCCCATCAGGCAAACGGCGTTCATGTCGTACAGGCGGCCGAGGCCTAAGAGGAGGCCGCTCGCGCCGACGATCCCCGCGCCCGGCTCGCCGCGGGAGAAGACGACGCCATATTTCTCCATCTCCTTCACCAGATCGTTGCCCGTCGCGGCGCCGAGCACGCGAGGCTTCGTGACCATCCGGCCCATCCCGTACCCGCCGAGCGTGAACACGCGGCGGACGCCGAGCTTCTTCAGCTCCCGCAAGATGAAGTCGCTGAGCTCGTACTGCCCCTCCGGCGTGAGGCCCTGGTAGTCCCCCGTGATGAGGACGAGGTCTTTCCCCGCGCCTCGCTTCACGTAATGCATCTCGTTGTTGACGAGCTTGACCTGCCCGTCCTCCTGCACGAGGACCTGGGGCGGGAAGTATTTCGAGAAGATCTCCGCGAACTTGACCGCCTTCAGCTCGTCCTTCAGATGTTCCGCGGCGAGCTTGCCGACGTTCCCGATGCCGGGCAAGCCTTCGATGCACGTCGGATCCTCGAGCTTCGGGTGGTCGAGGTACCGGATCACGATGTTGTCCATGGTGTCTCATCTCTCCAATTCGTGGGCTCGCTTAAGTTTGCGCCTGTACACGCCATACCGGTCTTCCGGAGAATAGCGGGGCGGCATCGGGTTCCCCGTCGCATGGCCGCACGCCGGGCAGAGCCCCTTGAGCGTGTACCGGCCGCACGCGCCGCACTTCTGGAGGAGGGACCGCATCGCCTCAGTCCTTTCGGTGGAACTTCGCCTCGCCGCCTTTCGCGATCACGACTTTCATCACCCGATTCGCGGCCTTCTGGATCTCCTCTTCCGCGGTCTTGTAGTCCGGAGCGCGCACGACGATCCGGTAGCGAGGCGCCCCGATGTACTGGACCTTCACGCTGACGCCGTCGGACTCCATCGCGGCCTTCGTGAGCGCCTCGCGGATGTGGACCGCGCCGTCCGGACAGAAGTCGGTCGCCTCGACGTAGCCGTCGATCATGACGTGCGGCGGGACGATGTTCTCCCGCGCGACCTCGACGAACGTCTTCACCCAGGGGGCCTTGAAGCCCTCGTCCTCCAGGGCATTTTCGTCCATCACGCTCTCCTCGAACGCGCGGTACAGGGTGCCGAACGAATCGAGGAGGTCGTAGCCGAACTCGTCCCAGCACTCCGCCGGCGTCTTCCCGAGTCGCGTCGCAACGATCCCGAGCAGGTTCTCCGCCTTCTGCTCGTTCTTCCACTCCTGGATCTTCTCGCGGCGCTGATGTTCGTTAACCGCTTTCAGCGAGAGGTCGATGTGGCCCTTGTCCTTGTCGACCCTCAGGACTTTGCAGACGACCTTCTGGCCCTCGCGCACGTAGTCTCGGATGTACTTGATCCAGCCGCTGCTGACCTCGGCGATGTGGATGAAGCCTTCCTTGTTCTCGTATTCGTCGAGCGTGACGAAGGCCCCGAAGTTCTTCACGTTGGACACGGAACAGACGACGAGCTCGCCCTCGTCGGGCCAGTCGTACCCGCTCCGGGCGGTTTTGGCCTCCGCCATTACTCGAGGACCCCCAGGATCTCGCCTCGGATCGCGGCCTTCCCGCCCGTCGGCTTCGCGACCGTGGCGCCGCAGACCTGGCACAAGACCGTGCTCGCAGCGCGGTCGAAGACGACCTGCTCGTTGCCGCAATCCTCGCACTTGACCCGGAGGAACCGGCTCGTGGGCTTCGGGATCACTTGTGGACCTCCACGAGTTCGAACTTCTTCGCGCGGATCCCAGGCCGCTGGTGGGCCTTCTTGCACACCGTGCATCGGAACCGGAGATGGATCCGCTTCGTGGGCTTCTCGCGGCCTTCCGGCTTCGGGCGGGGGAAGCCGCCGTAGCCGGCCGTGACGCGTCGGAATCGCCGCTGGCCCGCACGAAGCTCGGACCGAGGGCGGTTCTTGACCCGCTCGACCTCCAGCTCGCGATGCGCGTTGCAGAACGGACAGTAACCGCGAATACGCTGGGGCATCTTCATGGAGGGGCGACCGAGCATCGATACAGAGGGGAACTCGTATTTATGGGTTCCTGGGTTTGCGCTCGGAAAATTTCCTCGAGCCAGCGGATCGCGGACTCGAGCTCCGAACGCGAAACCGCGCTGCGCGGTATTCGGGTCCGCCGAGAAACTTGGAGGCTTGAATCGCAACAAATATATATTGCTAAATTAATAAATGGCAGGGAGATACAATGAGCCGGGAGGTCCGCCTCAGCCGCCGGGACGAGACCCTGGTGGATCTGCTCATTGAGACGGGCCTGTCGAGGAACATCGCGAAGACCCTTGTGTTCCTTTCGAAGCGCGACGAGACGACCTCCGTGGAGATCGAGAAGGCGACGGGACTCCGGCAGCCGGAGGTCAGCATCGCGATGCAAGAGCTTCGGCGGCGCAAGTGGGTCGACAAGCGGGACATCAAGAAAGAGGGGAAGGGCCGCCCCGTCCATTCGTATCGCCTGAACGCGCCCTGGTCCGACGTCCTCACCCATATCGACCGCGAGGAACAGTCGAAGATCGATCGGATCGAGGCGAACCGCAAGAAGCTCAAGTCGTTTGCCTAGGCACCAACGTCCGGACGCCTTTCGGGGTCCCGACCAGGACCGCGTGCGCCATCCCCAGGAACAGCCCATGGCCCACGACGCCGGGGATCCCCGAAATCGCGGTCGCGAGCTTCACGGCGCCTTGGATCGGCCCGAAGGCGGCGTCGAGGATGTGATTGCCGTTGTCCGTCCGGAACGGCTCGCCCTCCTTGTGGCGCAGTTCGACCTGGGCGCCGAGGGCCTGGAGCGCTGCGGACACGTTCTTCCAGCCGAACGGATGGGCCTCCACGGGCACGGGGGCCTTCGTCCCGAGGCGGGACGAGAGCTTCGACTGGTCGACGACCACGACGAACCGCTTCGATGCCGCGGCGACGATCTTCTCGCGGAACAAGGCGCCGCCGAGCCCTTTAATCAGGTTGAGCCGCCGGTCCACTTCGTCCGCCCCGTCCACGCACAAGTCCAGCCACATGCTCTCCTCGAGGGAGGTGAGCGGGACCCCCAGCTTCTTCGCGGCTTCTGCGGTGGCGAGCGAGGTTGGGACGGCTTTCAACGCCATCCCGCCCTCGACGAGCCGGGCGACCCCCTCGAGGAACAGCCAGGCGGTCGAGCCCGTGCCCAGGCCGAGGACCATGCCCGGCTTCACGTACGCGAGCGCGGCGTCGGCGGCCTTCCGCTTGAGCTCCTCCGCCGTCGCCATGTCACGGTCTCCGGCGGAGCTCCTCGACGAGCCGCACGAGTTCGTCGATCACGAGGTCGTCGAGCTTCTGGCCGAGCGCCTTCGACGCCTTCGACGGGTCCCCCGTCACCCCGGACCAGTACGTCCGCGGATCCTCCACGATCGCGTACGCGGGGATGTCGTTCTTCCCCGCGGGGCTCCGGCCCTTCACCAGATCGGGGCGCGCAGTCAGGATCCGAGACGTCTCGCCGGCGCCGGCGTGGCCATCTCCCTCCGGCAAGATTCCGTGGGAGGCGTAGATGATGTCGTAGTCGGAGAGGACGGTCGCCTTGAGGCCGGTCCCCTGATCCACGACCTCCTGGGCCGCGGCCCGCAACGCCATCATGTGCTCCCGCCCCGCATGGCCGCTCACGATCATCACGCGTCGAACGCCGTTCCGGACGAGGTCGGCGAGGACGTCCCGCACGAACGCCTTGAGCGCGTCGACGGACACGCTGACCGTGCCCGGGTACGGCCGCGTCGTCGTGCACACCCCATACGGGATCGGCGGCGCAAGGTAGGCACCCGTCCGTTTCGCGACCTCCTCGAGGACGTGCAGCGGCTGGATGAGGTCCGCGCCGAGGGGCAAGTGTCGACCGTGTTCCTCGAGGGCGCCGACGGGGAGGAGGACCACGGGATCCTTCTTCGCAATCGCCGCGAATTCCTCGGAGGTCATCTCGTCGAGGCGCACGCGGCGGAATCCACGGGAAGGCCATAAATCGTTCGCGGGCGCGCGACCGGAAATTAACCTTAAACAAGGTTAACTTCTCCGCGGAACCCTTTTTCGGGACCATGGCCTTCTCGAGCCGTGCGCGTCGCGGCGCTCTTCTCCGGAGGCAAAGACTCGACGTACGCGGCCTGTGTCGTGATGGAGCGGGGCTGGGACGTGACGCATCTTCTCTCGATCTTCCCGGAGGACCGCGACTCGATGCTGTTCCACACGCCGAACCTGCACCTGACGCCGCTCCAAGCGGAGGCGATGGGGATCCCGCTGCTGCAAGAAGCGTCCGCACCGGGGGAAGAGGGCGAGATGGATGCATTGCGGCGAATCCTCGGGCGAGTGGACATCGACGGCGTCGTGGTGGGGGCGATCGCCTCGGACTACCAGCACGAGCGGGTGAACCGGATCGCGGACGAGATGGGAATTCGGGTCTTCGCGCCGCTATGGAGGCACGATCCGCGACAACTCGTGCGCGACTACCTGGCCGCGGGGCTTGACATCGCGTTCTCGAGCGTCTCCGCGGAGGGCCTCGATGCGAGCTGGCTTGGGCGCCGGTGGGATGAGGCCGTGATCGCGGACTTGCTCCGACTTCAAGAAACCCGAGGCATCCATCCGTGCGGCGAAGGCGGGGAGTTCGAGACCCTCGTCCTGGACAGCCCGTTCTTTCGGCGGCGGGTCGAGATCCTCCGGGCCGAGACGGAATGGCGTGGGACGTCGGGCGTCTGGCGGGTCAAGGAAGCGCGCCTGGCGGCGAAGGCCGGAACGCTCATCTCCGTCGGGCGGGCGGAACCGTCCGAAGGTCCTTGAGGAACAACGAGCGCTCGTCCTCCTCGCGAATCGACGCCGCCTCGGCTCGGGCCAGCTTCAAACACGCCGCACGCTCCCGCGACTTGCCCGCGAGCGCGAACGCGCGGGCGAGGGCCTCGTAGGCGTACGCGAGGGGAAAATCGCCGATCTTGTGCGCCTCGCAGATCTCGAGGCACCGCTGCGCATGAAAGAGGGATGGCTCCGGTCGACCGACGACCGCGTATACGCGGGAGATCTGCCACTCCCCGATCGCGAGCTCTTTCGGACCGCCGACGACGCCCCAGTGATACCGAGACGCATGGGCCATGTGGATCATCGTGTCCCGCTCCTCCTTCGTGCGCCGTTTCTTCTCGATCAGTGTCCACGTGGCATTGAATAGATGCGCCGCCATCTTCCGGTGCCAATCCGCGTCCGCCTTCGAAGTCATGCAATCATTCCTCACGCTCGGCGGGGACCCTCACGGGATGGGGCTGGGCAGATTTGAACTGCCGTCGCAGGCTCTTCTGCCCCATGGAGGGGCCCCAAAGCCCGAAGGATAGACCAAGCTACCCCACAGCCCCAGGGGCGCCGAACCGGATTACGCGATAAATACGTTCTCCCCTACGGGCCGGACGGTTTGCGGATGGAAGACCATGCATCTCGCGCCGCAGCGCGAACCGCCTCCTCGCTCGTCCGACGGGGCCGCCATCCGGTTCGCTTCAGCCGCTCAATTGCGAGCTGCATCACCCGGACGTCACCGGCCCATCCGCGACCCCCGCCCGCGCCGCCGGTCCACGCATACTCCACCCCGGGCAGCTCGAGTTCGTGGCAGATCGCATCCGCGATCGATCGCACCGTGATCGCGTCCTCGCTCCCGATGTTGTACACCGCCACGGGACCCGTCGTCGCCTGCACGCCGGCGCGGATCCCGGCCACGACATCATCCACATGGACGTACGACTTCGCGGTCCCCGGGTCAGAACCGATGATCTCGAGTCGCTTCGGATCGCGGGAGAGCTTGCGGACAAGGTCCACGACGACGCCATGGCCGCTCCGCGTCCCGACCACGTTCGCCAGCCGGAAGATCACCGCCGAAATGCCAAACGTGTGCGCATACGCCGACAGGAGGGCCTCGCTCGCAAGCTTCGTGGCGCCGTACACGGAGATCGGCTCGAGGGGACCGTAGTCCTCGGGCGTGGGGACCGCGGCGGCCTCGCCGTACACGGTCGAAGTCGACGGGAAGACGACCTGCGGGACCTTCGCGACGCGGCACGCCTCAAGGACGCGGTGTGTCACAATGACGTTCTCGTCGATCGAGGGCTTCGTTCCCGCGCGGCCCAGCCGAACATCGGGGTTCGCCGCGAAGTTGTAGACGACGTCCGCTCGCCGGAAGATAGAACGCAAGTCGCCACGAAGGAGATCACGCTTCACGAGGGTCGCGCCCGCCTTCATGGCCTGGTTCAGGTTCGCTCGCTTGCCGGCCGAGAGGTTGTCCACAACCACGACATCGGATTGAACCGCGAGCGCGTCGGCGAGATGGCTGCCGATGAACCCGGCCCCGCCCGTGATCACAATCTTCAATCGGGCCATGGCTTCTGCGCCGCAAGCCCCGCCGATGTAATCAAGATTCCTTCCGCTTCCTCAGGTGCGCGACGAGCGCCTCGACCGCGCGGGCGCGGTGCGACACCGCATTCTTCTCGGTGACGGACATCTCCGCGAACGTCTTCGTCGCGCCGTCCGGGATGAAGATCGGATCAAAGCCGAACCCGGATCCTCCGCGCTGGGCCTCTGCGATTGTCCCGTGACTCTCACCATGGAAGACCTCGTGGGCCCCGGTGGTCCTCAGGAGAAACACGGTCTCGAATGTTGCCGCTCGCGTCCGGGCGCCATCGAGGAGTTTCAGAATCCCAGCGCAGCCAAGCCGCTTGTACACGTACGACGAATACACGCCGGGAAAGCCGCCTAACGCATCGATGAAGAGCCCGGAGTCGTCGATGAGATAATCGCCGCGGACCTGGTCGTCGAGGACGGTTGCGGCGAACCGCACGACTTTCTCCAGCCGATCCGTCTGAATCTCCGGATAACTCCGGTCCTCGTGGACGATCCTCACCCCGGCCTCGAGGAGCTTCGCGGAGACCTCGCGGAACTTGCCCTCGTTCGTCGTGACGAAAGCGATCACGTGTACCGACCCCGTGACTCGATGTCCTTGACCTTCGCGATCACCTCGTCGGCGGCCTCCCCCATCGTCTCGCGGTAGCCTCCCAGGGCGGCGCGGAAATACGTGGACGCGCGGGCATGGGCACTCACGAGAGCTTCCTTCAGGAGATGGAGGTCCACCCCGCGCGGTTCGACACTCGCTTCCTTCGCTCCCAAGCTGAAGTCGATCATCACGATCCGTCCATCGCGGAGGATCATGTTCGAAGTCGTCAGGTCGCCGTGGATGATTCCCGCCCGGTGCAGGCGACCCACAATCCGGCCGACTTCCATTGCGGTTTTCAGCGCGGTGGGGCCACCATCCTCCAGGACGCGCTTCACGGTTGGGCCCTCGATGAACTCCATGACGATCTTGTTTTCCACGAGGTCAATGTCGTACAGGATCGGCACGGCCACGCCCGCAGCCCGCGCGTCCGCCATGAGGCGCGCCTCCATCCGGATCCGGGATCGCCGCAATTCGTCGTCGAGGGCGGCGATCCGATATGACTTCGGCACCCGGAACTTTTCGACCGCGGCGCGGCCCATGAATTCCGTGCGACGGAGTTCGGCTTCCGCCCCGCGTTTAATGAGCATCGCGCGGCGATGCAGCGGACCCGGAAAAAACTTGCTCCGGAGCGCCGGGGCTCTGAGAAGGCGGGGCGAGAAAACGGCCCGCCTCCGACGCCGGCGTGGCGCAGGGCTGCGGCGCAAAATCGGGTGGGAGGCACCGCGCGTATCGCGGCTCCAGGATCCGGCCTTCCAGGAGGATGATCGCCGCGCGGTCCCGTTCGCTCCGGATCGGACGGCCGGCGGCCTGCAGGACCTTGTTCACCGCAGGGTAGACGTATGCATAGTCGTAGCCCTTCTCGAATCCGAACTTGCGGGCGTAATAGTCTTTCAACGCCTCGACCTCGACGTTCGGCGGACTGAGGGGCAGGCCCACCACGACGACGACCGAAAGCAGGTTGTCCTCGTAGTCGACGCCCTCGCTCAAGGACCCGCCCTGAACGCCGAGCAGGAGGGCACCGCCGTCCGCCCGCGCCAGGCGCAGCGCTTCGAGCGCCCCGTCCCGCTGGGCCTTCGTCCACGTGGATTGCTCTACGAGGATCGCTTTCCGGAGGCGGTGCGCCCGAATCCGCTCGAGGGCCTCGGCGAGCAATTCGTAGGATGGAAAGAACGCCGCCACGTTGCCGCGAACTCCGGAGGCAATGCCGGTAATCTCGCCCGCGATGAGCCCATGCATCTCCGCGCTGCGCTTTGCGTACGTGGTCGTCAGGAAGGGATGGACGAGGACGAGCCGATTCGATCGGGGGAACGGCGATCCGTACGTTCGGATCGCGCGACGGTCGCGTTCGATGCCCAGGAGGTCCGCGTACATCTCGGCCGGGAACAGCGTGCCGGACATCAGGACGCTGGCGTGGACCTGGTTGAACACCCGCTTGCTCAGGACGCTCGGATCCATGAGGCGGAACGCGAACTTGCCCTCCGAGCCCGGGAGGACGAGGCGGAGCATCCCCTCGTCCTGGTCCCGCCATCGGGCCAAGAACTCCGCGACGGACGGGAGCGACGATGGCACGCCGCGTCGTACCGCGTCCTCTCCCGCGAACGCGACCATCTCGACGAAGTCCGTGTACCCGAGCGATCCTCCGCGACCTTTCCGCAAGCCGTCCTCCACGAGGTCGAGGAACTCTTCTTTCCGCGCGATCCGTTCCGATCGCAGGGCGAGGAGGTAGTGCTCCATGGCCTTCGCCACGGCGGCCAGTTGGTGGGACACCTCGCCGTCGATCGACCGGGCCTCCTTCGCGGCCTTCAGGAGATCCTGCACGGAGAGGTCCCCGCCGAGATGGGCCCGGATTCGATCCGGGAGGTTGTGGGCCTCGTCGACGACCAAAATGAGATCGTCGAGCCCGCGGCCGAGACGGGGGAGGAATCGCTCGAGGATTTCGCTGAACACGTAGTTGTAGTCGCACACGACGAGGTTCGCCCGGGCGGCTGCGTCCATCGCAACCTTGTGCGGGCAGACGCGGCACGCGCCGCTCGCGCGGACGAGCTCCTGGACGTGCAAGGTCCGCTGGAGGACCGCGGCGACCACCGCGGAGTTGTCCCGCGTGAAATACGTGCACGTCCGCGACTTCACCTTGAGGTCACAGAACTCGTGGAACGCGCGGCCGAAGGTCGGCGCGTTCTCCTGAAGGCACATCGACTGTTTCGCGATCAGGTCCACGGTCGCAATCCGGGGTCCCTTCGCCTCGATCCGCCGCACGGTCTCGATCGCGATCCGATGATGGCTCTGCCGCGACGTGAGGAAGAGGACGAGCTTGTTCGCGCGGAGGGCGACCTCCAGGGATGCGACGAGCGCGACCGCGGTCTTGCCGATTCCCGTCGGCGCGTGGGCGAGCAGATGTCGGCCGTCCGCGAGCGCCCGACGCGCGTCCGCGAGGAAGTCCGCCTGGCCCGCCCGAACCCGCTCGAACGGCCAGGGGATCAAGAGGGATGCCGGTTGGACGGGTGCCGTGGCCTCGAGCGCGTCGATCATCGACCTCCACAGGGACGACTCCTGCCGACGTCGGCAGGATATGAAGGACTTCCGGAGAGGGAGGGCCGAAAGTACTCGAGGGCCTCGGAGGGCGAGCACAATCCTAAATACGCAGGCTCCGTGCGGGCATCGATGCGGGGTCCGTATTCGGAGTATGCGGCGCCGCCGATCTACGTCTACCCGGACCGCCCGAAACCGGGGGTCCACTTCGGCCGGACCGAGCTGGGGCAACTCGCCGTCGCGATCCTCGCCCTGAGCGGGGCGTTCACGGTGCTGTTCATCCGCTCCGATCTGAGCAGCTTCCTCCTGAATCCAGGCCTCTTCCTCGCGATCGTGTTCCCGGCCTCCCTCCTCGCGGTTGGCACCGGGGTCGGGCTCCACGAGGTCATGCACAAGGTCGTGGCCCAGCGGTACGGATTCTGGGCCGAGTTCCGGTACAACCCGCGCGGGCTGCTGTTCGCATTCGTGCTCGCGGCCGCGATCGGATTCTTGTACGGCGCGCCGGGAGCCACGTGGATTTCCGGGCCCGTCACGACGGAGCAGAACGGACGGATCAGCGCCGCGGGGCCCGCCACGAACCTCGTCGTCAGCCTGCTGTTCTTCGCGGGCTATCTCGCCCTCTTCACGAGGGTTTCGAGTCTGCTCACGGTCAGCTTAGTCTTCATCCTGAGCCAGATCGCCACGGTGAACGCCATCCTCGCGGGCTTCAACATGATCCCTGTCATGCCGTTGGATGGGGCCAAGGTCTGGGCTTGGAACAAAGGCGCCTATGTGGCACTCGCCGCGGTGGCCGTCGGCCTCATCATCCTCACCCTGTTTCGGTCGCTCGTCTGATCGGACCTACCGGTTCATCATCGAGGCCAGGTAGCCCGCGCCGAAGCCGTTGTCGATGTTCACGACGGCCACGCCCGGGGCGCACGAGTTCATCATCCCCAGGAGCGCGGCCATCCCGTCGAAGCTGGCCCCGTAGCCGACGGACGTCGGGACGGCAATTACGGGAACGTCCACAAGGCCGGCGACGACGCTCGGCAGGGCCCCTTCCATTCCCGCCACCACGATAATCACTTTCGCCTTCCGGAGGAGATCGCGGCGGTCCAAGACTCGATGGACGCCCGCCACGCCGACGTCGTAGAGGCGGGTGACCTTCGACCCCATCAGCTCGGATGTCACCGCGGCCTCCTCCGCGACCGGGATGTCCGAGGTCCCCGCGGTCACGACCAGCACGGCGCCACGCCGCGGGGCGGGTGGCTTCCCGACCGCGACGATGTTCGCGGCCTCATGATACACGACCGGGGTTCCCTTCAACGCGTCCTTGAGGCGTTGGGCGATCGGCGCCGAGGCGCGCGTCGCCAGGACGAGGTTGTGATTCCGGCTCATGTGTCGCACGATCTCGACGATTCGCGACGGCGTCTTGCCGAGGCACAGCACGACCTCGGGAAATCCCCGCCGAAGGTCCCGATGGGAATCGACTTTGGCGAAGCCCAGGTCCTGGTACGGGAGGTCGCGGAGGGCCTCCATCGCCTCGCCGACGGTGACAGTCCCCGCCTTCAAGTGACGGAGCAGCGACTCGACGCGACGCCGATCCAAAGCCTCACCGGATCTGTTCCCACTTCTCGAGCTCGAGCACGGAACTCAGCGTGCCCCCTCGCTTGATCTCCTCGCGGATCCGGTTCTCCCGCTCGAGGACGTCGAGCGCGCGGTTCGCCATCTCGACCGCCTCTTCGCGGGCTACGACGATCAGCCCGGACTCGTCGCCCACGATCCAATCGCCCGTGTGCACTTTCTGGCCGCCGCACTCGATCTCGCTCCCGATTTCCCCGAGGCCTTTCGGCTCGCCCGCATGGGGGGCCACGTGGCGGCTGAAGCACGGGAAGTTCAGCTCGAGGATCGTGTCGAGGTCCCGCACGGCGCCATCGATCACGACCCCGGCCACGCCTTTCACGAGGCAGGAGTTCGATGCGAGCTCGCCCCAGACCGCGGTGGGCCCACCGCCGACATCGATCACGATGACGTCGCCGGGCTTCGCGCGGTCGATCGCCTCCACGGGCTTCGCCCAATCCCCGTCCGCCGTCTTGACGGTCACGGCCCGTCCGACGAGTTTCGTCCCGTGCCGGATCCTCGGGACGAGGCCCGTCATCACGCCGCGCTTCTGCATCGCATCCGCGAGGTTCGGCGTGGAGACCTTCCGGAAGGCGTCGCCGAGATCCGCGTCGGTGTACTTCTTGTAAAGGCCCGTTGGGATCGATTTCCGCTGGAGGATCGCCTTCTTGATCGTGCGCGTTGCCTCGGCCACGTCCTCCGCTTTGATGATCGCGCCACCAACGATGACGATCGAGGCCCCCGCCTTCAGCGCCTGGCCCACGGTCTCCGAATTCAGCCCACCCGCCACCGCGACCGGGAGCGATGTCGCCGCCGCTACCGCCTTCAGCTCCTGAAGCGGCGTGTGCGCGATCATCTGTTCATCGATCGACACATGCATGTTCAGATAGTCCACGCCGAGCTTCTCGAGTTCCTTCGCGCGGGCCGGCTTGTCGGCCACGCGCATCAGATCGACCATGATCTTCGATCCGTACCGCCGAGCGGCCCGCACGGCCTCGAGGATCGTCGCGTCGTCGGTGACGCCCATCACCGTGATGACGTCGGCACCCGCCTTCGCCGCGATCTCGACCTCGAACGCGCCCGTGTCCATCGTCTTGAGGTCCGCGACGATCGTCCTGCCCGGGAACGACTTCTTCAGCTGCCGAACGACCTCCATGCCTTCCGACTTGACGAGGGGTGTCCCCGCTTCGAGCCAGTCGGCGCCGCCCTCCACGGCCTCCTTCGCCGCGAGCAGGGCGCGCTTGAGGTGCATGTGGTCCAGGGCGACCTGGAGGACGGGCTCCATGGACCGTGCTTACCTCGCCCTCATCTTAAAAACGTAACGACTCCGGTGGCGTCGCGACCGGTTGATCGCACAACGACCCAAAGGCGGAAAAGGGACGGTCGTCCTCGGCGCCCCCATGCGCGTCGGCGTTCTGGGGAGCAGCGATGTAGGCCAAGCACTGGGTCGCGGCTTTGCGAGCCGCGGGCACGTTGTGAAGTTGGGCTCGCGGAGCCCGACGAGCGAGGCGCTCACGGCGTGGCTGAAACAGGTGAAGGGGAAAGCCTCGACCGGCACCTTCGAGGAGGCCGCCAGACACGGCGAGACGATCGTGATTGCGACCCGAGGATCCGCGTTCGACGAGGTCGCGCGCCTCGCGGGACCAAGGAACTTTGCGGGCAAAGTCGTCATCGACGTGCAGAATGCGCTCGAATTCTCCGGGGGACCGAACCCCGGTCTCTTCGTCGGACTCAACGACTCTCTTGCGGAACGAGTCCAGCGGGCCCTCCCGGACGCGAGGGTCGTGAAAGCCTTCAACACGGTACCCAACACGCAGATGGTCGACCCGAAGTTCGTCGGAGGCGCGCCGGAGATGTTGATCACCGGGAACGATGCGGCCGCGAAGAAGAAAGTCGTCGGGATCCTGAGAGAG
>WNFB01000192.1_pt1 | contig 57047 bp, 49 predicted proteins | sample 5400501 | NCBI WGS metagenome assembly WNFB01 (sample SAMN13153341, study PRJNA577476) | soil metagenome | isolation source: 200 cm saprolite under Douglas fir tree site 2 hole 1 | place: USA:California | collected 2015-04-18 | reverse complement strand
GCCCAAATGCGCCCAACTTTGGCCGCGAAGGAAACAACGAAGAACAGCAACCGAACACGATTCAATGACTTACATGCACAGGGCAACGGCACGAGATAACACGCACGAAAGTAATCTACACACTTTCGCTCACTCGTTAGATGATCAGAGCTGTCCCCCGGCATTACCGTGCGTGAAGAAGGATATGCCTCAGATTTTGGACGTTCTCATGCTCGGCCGCTGCTCCCACGAGTTCTCCTGGCCCCGGCGCGCTGCCAACGGTGAGTATTACCAGGTGTGTCTCCTGTGCGCGGCTGAGTACAAATACGATTGGAAGACGATGCGCCGTATCGAGCGGGTAGACCACTCCATGCCGGAGCCGACAGTCGCTCGTAGCCGATCGCACTCGAAGAAGTCGTCCTGGGTACCGCGCGCCCGGCGTTTGAAACTGCACATTCCGTTGCGCTATCGAGTTAGAAATCTGGGCACCTGGTCGGAGGGGAAAATTGAGAACATCAGCCAGTCGGGTGTCCTCTTCCAGGGACCCGAAGCATTGCCCTTGAATGCTCTTGTGGAAATGGTCTTCGAGATGCCTGAAGCGATCTCCGGGCAGAAGAAGAGCAACGTGCTTTGCCAAGGGAGAATCGTCCGTTCCAAGGACGGCCGCGACCCGGCCGAGGGGGTGGGGCTGGTTGCCGCCATCCTGGATTACAGGTTCCTGCACCAGGACTGAGTCACTCGAGCTAAGGATAGATCGCGCCAATCCAGGTGAGCGCACTGCCGCAACTTGTTGGGTGGTCTCGGGTTAGAACCTTAGTGGCGTAGGAATTTCGCCGTCACAAATTTTACATGGAACGAGCTACCATCAGCATCTAAACTAACTGCAACCACGGGTACAATTGATCAGGAGTGATTTTATGATGGCGAGGGTTTCTCTCTACCTATCGGTAGTTTTCTTCATCGCGGTCTTGGGATTGGCCGTGGGCTGTAACAAAGCCCCAAATGACTCGCAGATCAAGAGTCAGGTGCAGGAAAGACTGAATGCTGATTCTGGACTGCAAGGGAAGTCGCTGAACGTGGACGCGTCCAACGGCGTCGTGACTTTATCCGGCGCTGTAGATAACGACAATGAACGTGGCGCTGCGTCGCGTTATGCGTCCTCGGTGCCAGGGGTCAAGGAAGTGGTCAACAACCTGCAAGTCGCGGCGGCCGCGCCAACAGCAACCGACCAAACGGCTCAAAACCAGCCGCCAGTTGAGGAAGAAAAACCCAAACCAGTTGCGAAACCGCGGGCTAGCCGGCCACGCACTCGCAGCCTGCCGAGTTCGGCCTCGAATGCCGCACCCGTTGCTCCGACCGAGTCTGCCGCCTCAAATGCGCCGTATGTGGCCGCGCCTTCCACACCTGCTACACCTCCGCCTCCGCCGGCGCCCAAGAAGGTCACCGTTCCTTCGGGGACAACGCTGGCAGTGCGCCTGGTGGATACGATTGACTCGGAAACTGCCCAGCCTGGGCAGAGTTTCCGCGCTACTCTGGACTCGCCTCTGGCAGTCGAAGGAGATGTGGCGATTCCTGCCGGGCATGACGTCGAAGGTCACATTGTGGATGTAAAGAGTGCGGGCAAATTCGCTGGGCAGTCGTTACTGGTGCTGCAATTGGACCGCATCGCGGTCAATGGCAAGTACTACAACATCCAGACTGACCAATACCGGCGTCAGGGCGCCTCGCGGGGTAAGAACACGGCGGAGAAAGTTGGCGCCGGAGCGGGTATCGGTGCGATTATTGGCGCAATCGCCGGTGGCGGCAAGGGAGCCGCGATCGGCGCTGCGGCAGGCGGCGGCCTTGGCGGGGGCGTGCAGGCTGCCACTAAGGGTCAGCAGATCAAGCTGGCTTCGGAAACTGTGTTGAATTTCACTCTGCAGGGTCCGCTGACGGTTACGCCGACGACGCAGACGCCGAACTCTGGACGCCAGAAGCTGGAAACTCCTGAGTAGGAAAGATCTTGAGCGGTTACCCAAAGGGGCGCAGAGTCATTCTGCGCCCCTTTTTCCTATTCAAGGCGACCCCCGCGCATTTCCTCCGCGAACTTTGCGGTTAAGGTCTTTGGCCCCATCGGCCCAAAAGTACAGTACCTTTGGTACCTGGGGACACGCCATGCCATCGCCGTATAATCGACGCAACACTAGGGCAAACCTGCATTTAGCGAGCGACAAGGCACGATGGACTCCATTGTGGCAGCGGCGATATTTGTGTTCGGGCTGGCGTTCGGCAGCTTTCTGAACGTGTGTGTCTACCGGTTGCCACGTGATTTGTCGGTCGTCCATCCACGGTCTGCCTGCCCTAACTGCAATCAATGGATTGCCTTCTACGACAATGTGCCCGTTCTGAGTTGGTTGCTGCTGCGCGGACGATGCCGCCATTGCAAGGCACACATCTCGGCACGTTATCTGGTTGTCGAGTTACTTACCGGCGCTCTGTTTCTCGCCTGTTACTGGCACTTCGGGCTGACGCTTGCCATGCTGAAATACTGCGTGCTCGGATTTCTGCTTCTGGGGCTGATTTTCACCGACGCGGAGACCAAGCTCCTCCCGAATAAATTGACGCTGACCGGACTTGGGTTGGGGCTGGTGTTCAGTCTGCTGGTTCCGGTAGACGATCTGGCTTCACAACTGCTGCCGGGAGTTGTTCCCCTGCCGATGAGTTCTGATGTCTCGTGGCATTTACTCTCGCTGTTAGATGCCCTGCTTGGCGCGGCAGTCGGTGCTTCGTTCATTTATGGCGCCGGCGCGATCTATTTACGGGCACGCGGCGTACAAGGCATGGGCTTCGGGGACGTTAAGCTGATGGCAATGGTGGGCGCTTTTCTCGGCGTCAAACTCACGATTTTCACCTTGTTCACCGCCTCGATTGCCGGCTCGGTTTTTGGCCTGAGCACCATTTTCGTGGTTTGGATCAAGCGGACTCGCCGTTTCATGGCGCGCCAGCATGCTACCGCAGGAGCGGCACGGAAGCGCGCCTGGCAATCAGCAAGAGTCGTCTACCGCCATTACGAAATGCCGTTTGGCGTTTTCCTGGGCAGCATGGCCATGATCGCCTTCTTCTTTGGGAACCAGTTCCTTCACTGGTACTGGGGACTGATGTGAAGCTCCTGACCAACCCGCTGTTCCTCCGGATGGTGCTCCTGTTATTTGCGGCGGCATTGGCCTTCATCATAGGTATTTTCATGGTGCGTCGCGTGCGCCACAGCCTCACAGAGGAACAGGCTTTGCTGCACGAATCCTCTTCTTCGGCGGAAAAGTTCCCGGTGCACACATATCATGCCGTCATCCAGCAATTGAAACAGCAGAAGCACGAATTGACGGCCCTTCAACAGATGGAGCGGCGCCGAGCCAAAGCGACGGAGAATATCAATATCGCTGTGCTCTCGAACTTATCTTCAGGTGTGCTGTTTTTCGACACGAACGGGTTGGTGCGTCAGTCAAACCATGCGGCGAAGAACATTCTTGGCTATGCCTCCCCCATTGGCATGAATGCCGATGAAATTTTTCGCGCCGCCACGTTGCACACGTCAGCCGTCCAGGAGAATAATTCCCGGACACTGGCGGATGCCGTTCGCTCCACGCTCCGCGATCGAATTCCTTTGTGCCAAATCGAATCCGAGTACGTTACCCCCGGTGGAGAAGAGCGTGTGCTCGATGTCACAGTTTCGCCGGTGACTGCGGCTGATGGCAGCTCGCTCGGCGCCACGTGCTTGATCAGTGATCAGACGCAGATTGTGGAACTTCAGCGGCAGCAGGACGCTCGCGGTGAGGTGTCGGCTGAAATGGCACTGGAATTGAGAAATTCGCTGACTACCATTACCGGTTACGCGCAGCAATTGGCGCAGAACTGCGATCCGGATGTGGCCCGGCAACTGACAGCCGACATCATCGAGGAATCGGTACGCCTGGATCGAACAATCGGTGGCTTCCTCGCGGGCGCAAAACCGGCGAAGGTTCAAGCGTTACACGGCGTTTGAGCCGCGTGCCCTGAGCAAAGTGAAGAGCAAGGAGCTTTGTTACCAGTTGTGACTCGGAGTAGAACCTGGAATATGTATTTCTTAAATTAAGGATGGGAACTATGAAGCGCATCACAGCTGTATGGCTTGGTGGAACGATTCTGCTACTTCTGACGGTCGCATTTGCCGGCGCGCAAACGCTCGGTGACTACGCGCGCGAAGCACGCAAGGAAAAAGCGCAGAGGGCCCCCGCGGCCAAGCATTTCGACAACGATAACTTGCCCAAGACTGAGCATCTCAGCGTCGTCGGACAAGCCGAGGCCAAACCCGCTGACACCAGCTCCACTGACTCTGAGGCAAAGCCGGACGAATCCGCACAAAGTGCGGATGCCAAGCAGCCCAAGCCGAAGAAGGATGACGCTGCGTCGGACAAGGACGACGCCGTGCAGGAGTGGAAGAAAAAAATCACCGACCAGAAAGACCAAATTGATCTGCTCTCGCGTGAACTCGACGTAATGGATCGAGAGTATCGCATGCGTGCCGCCGCCTTTTACGCCGACGCCGGCAACCGTCTGCGCAACCAGGCGGACTGGGACAAGCAAGACGTGCAGTACAAACAGCAGATTGCCGACAAGCAGAAGGCACTCGATGAGGCCAAGCAGAAGCTCGACGATATGCAGGAGAGAGCTCGCAAAGCAGGCGTGCCGTCCGCCCAACGGGAGTAGCGCGAGAGTCGCCGTAGCTGACGGAAGTAAGCCTCCAGTGTTCGCGCTGGAGGCTTTTCCTTTTCAGCATGACAATTTGTGAGGAAGGTGATTAAGTTCGCCTAGCCGCTCTGCAATTGCCGCAGTCGCAGAATCTGCTTCACGTGGTGTCGCCCGTGCACCCAGTGGAATTTTCGCCACTGCCGTCCGGTCAGCGGTCCCAGGATCGGATGGTCCAGCAACTTGGTCCGTCGACCGTAGCGCTCTTCGCAGCGCCCAATGAGGTCGTCCATGGCCACGATCCGGGGCCCAATATCTGTCATCACTTTCTCTGCCAGTACTCCTTGCGGACGCGTATTGTTCGGCGACTTCCGTCCTCCAGGCATATAGCCTAACCTGACCACTAATGTAGTGGCCAGCCGCTGTTTCAGTGTGGGCGAAGTCGCTATGGGTTTTCCCGCTTTCAGGCAGCGCTCGAAACCTTTTACTGTGCCGGTATAGGTGAGATAAAGATGCTCGAGCACCTCCGCAGTGTTCCACCTCCCTTCTGGATGCCGCGTCAAATCTTCAACCGTCATGCCGCGCGTAGCCGTAGTTAGCGCTTCCTGCAATCGCTGAAGGTAGAAATCCATAGCAGACCCTTTCGCTTCGTTTAGAATGATGCGCGGAAGTTCCGGGCTCAAAAATTCCTACAGGACGATCCCCATGAAGCTGCTCATGGCAGTGTTGGCGTTGTTCATGATAGTCGGATGCTCGTCGGAACCGACCAAGCCGGTGGAAACCGAAAAGCCAAAGCCGAAAGGTCCGGAACTGGTGACCGGGCGAACCGCCTTTCAGAAGCTGTACGTCGCCGCCCACGGCTGGGCTCCTGATGCGCAGGCCTATCATCTGGAGTCGCAGATTACGGCTGAGGCAAAAGGCAAAGATGGAAAATCGGGAGTGTGGCGGGCCTTCTTTGCCTCCGCGTCACGGCGCGCGGTGAAGCCCTATGTGTGGTCAGGTATTGATGCGACAGACGCCCCCTCCCGCGGAATTTCGCCGGGCTCCGAAGATACCTATAATCCAAGCAATTCTACCACCCAGGTTTTTGATATTGCGTTTCTGAAAATTGACTCCGATAAAGCGCTCGAAGTCGCGCAGAAACATGGCGGGGACAAAATCACGGAGAAGAGTCCTGATACGCCGATCCTTTATGTACTTGGTTGGAGCCGGGCCAGCAATGAACTGATCTGGCACGTGATTTATGGCAGCAGTTTCGACCAGGCCAAGCTACGGGTCGCGGTCAACGCCTCCAAAGGCGACTTTATCCGCGTGGAGAAATGATGCCGTGTCAGAGACATGTGCCCGCGCGAGGCACAGGGCTCTCAATTTCACGCGGTGAAGGTAAGCATAGGCGCCCTCGCCTGTCCATCCCTACGGCTCAAGAACCATTCAACAGCAAGATTGGGATCGTAATTTGGTTTACTGCTTCGCCTGGCTCTTCTCGGACGCGGCGCTTTCTGGTTGCGCCTTCAGCCGCTCGATCGCCTTCTGCGCCTCCTCGGCAAACGGTCCATGGGGCAGGATCTTCAAATACCCTTCGTAGTTGCTGCGTGCCTCGTCCAGTTGACCCAGTTTTTCCTCGCATTGCGCCAGCCGGAATGTGGCCATGGCGTCATTATTTTTGTAATAGAGCGCCTCACGATACCGGTCCAGCGCGGCGCGGTAGTTCTTCCGCTTGAAATAGAAGTCGCCCACCTCCACGTCCTTCAGCGCCTTGTGCGGGTCCCAGGGATGAAACTCCTGCACATCCGCCGTACCGTTCGCATCGCCTTCGACGTCGGCGACAGCGGACTTGCTGTAGGGATGATTCTTTTCGTCGTCCTTAGGTGGGCTCAGGTCAATCCGTGTATCACGGCTGGAACTCTCCCCAGCTTCCCGGTTTCGGTCGGATTGGTTTCGGTCGGAACGCGGCGGGGCCTGATTCTCCCCCGGACCATCAGCCTTCGAGTCCTGCTGCGCCCAAGCCCCACCCGACAAACAAATGCACAGTGCCAACAATGCAAGAGTGCGCGCCATCAGCAATATTGTACCCGGTCCGCGAGTGGAGGTGCATTCGCCCGTAGCGGCGATGGTTGATTGTGGGTTCTCGATTTTCAGTTTGCAATTACCGATGGGAACGGAGAGGGTATCCGTCGAGCCAAAGGGCCGCACGCCAGAAACCTCCGGAAACAAAAAAACAGGCCGGCCCACCTGAGTGGAACGGCCTGGTTGGCGAAGTCCTCCGGGGAGGAGGGAAACTCTACATGGACGGCGGAGCCGACGGTTTCGCCGGTGCCTGCGCCGGGCTCTGCTCACCGGTCGTGTTGGTCATCAAACGCACGTCGACGCGGCGGTTCTTGGCGCGGCCCTCAGACGTCTTGTTCGACTCTACCGGCTTATCCTTGCCCAAACCGATCAGGTAAATCTTGTGGGCAGGCACGTTGTGCTCTGATGCCAGATACTGAATTACGGAGTCGGCGCGGCGTTGGCTCAAGTCGTAGTTATAATCCGCGGGACCGACCGAGTCCGCTCCGCCTTCGACGGCGATGATGTAACCCTTGGCGTTCTGGATGTCGGTAGCCAACTGGTCCAGCGCTTCCTTGGCCTTCTTGGTCAGGTTGTCCTTGTCGAAACCGAAGTGGACAGAAGTCTCGGCGACCACGCGATAATTATCCAGATTAGCGACCGTGTTGCTCAGGGCATCCACCCGCTGCACGGCGCCGTTGGCCGTGGTCTGAGCCTCGTCAGCCGACTTGCCCGCCGCCAGTGCCTTCTGGTCTACCTCGGAGGCCTTGGCTTGCACCTGCTGGATTCCAGCCTGCGCCCGCGCATCCACGTCTTTGATGGCATTGCTGTTCTTGGCGGTCAGGTCGTCCAGTTCATTGGTCTTGTTGATCAGCGGCGTGGTTTCTTGGCGGACATAGTTCTTGCTCGCGCAGCCCAGCGAGAGTGCCATGCCTGTGGCCAGCAAAACTGTTAACGAAGTGCGATTCATTTTAGGAAGGCTCCTTCTTCTCAGAGCTACCTCTGAGTCTGAGTACCGGGCTCAAGTCCTATTTCGTGCCTCGCAGTGTAGTTGAGCAACGGTGATGCCAATCGGCAAACCGAAGGCGGAACTCTAAGTCTCTGGCGTAGAGATACTTGCGTCGATGTGCAAGGAATATGCCCACAACTTCCAGAGCAAAGGACACATATGAGGATGGAAAATTTATATGGTGGAATAAGGCTTAACCCGAAATTACAAAGCAGCTGAATCGTTTTCAGGAATCGTTCCAGGCACTACTTCGGCGGGCACACCAGAGTGATTATTTCCCGTTTGTTGCGGCGGTAAACGCGGAAGTCGCTTTCATCCACCGTGATGACTACATGGCGCGGATACAATTCGCTCATTCGGATCACGCATAAATCTGCCAGATCGGGCTTCCGGTCTTCGTATATCGGCATGGCTTTCATGGCCGCGTGAATCCTTTGCGGGACGACAGATTAGCGGGTCCGCTGATCTCACCAGCGTGGCGGAGGAAACGCTCGTTGCGTCCTCCATGCTTAGCGCTTTCCAGTTGCTGGCGGATAATCCGCCCCACCGGCACACCCGTCCGCCGAGAAGTTTCCTTGAGCCACGCGACCAGCTCGTCTGCAAGACGTATTGTTAATGTATGACTCATCTGTCTGCATTGTAATTACCTGTCATCGATTCTCAACCCTGCTCCATTTGAAAAATGGGACATCGCGCTTCTCCGGAGCCATGTCGTTTCCACTGCGACCGATCAGCGCTGTCCACGAAAAACCCCATTTCATTCGCTTCTAATAAAATGTAGGTACACCCGTAATGGACCTGCAGCAGAAAATTCGAACCCTGCCCACCTCCGCTGGCGTGTACCTCTACAAGAACGCGCAGGGAGAGGTTATCTACGCCGGCAAGGCGAAGAATTTGCGGAGCCGGGTGAGTTCATATTTTCACGAAGGCCGGGTTGAGGATGCCAAAACCGGAACGCTGGTGCGCGAGGCGGTGGATGTTGACTACATCGTCGTCGCCAACGAAAAGGAAGCCCTCGCGCTGGAGAACAATCTCATCAAGCAGAGGAAGCCGCGCTTTAACATCCTCTTGCGCGATGACAAGACTTATCCCTACGTGAAGCTCACGCTCGGCGAACGCTTCCCGCGAGTTTATGTGACCCGCCGGCTAAGAAAAGATGGCAGCGCCTACTACGGCCCTTACTTCCCTGCCAACCTGGCGTATCGGATCGTGGATTTAATCCATCGCCATTTTCTGATTCCCTCCTGCAAGGTGGACCTCAATCGATTTCACCCACGCCCTTGTCTGCAGTACTACATCAAGCGGTGTCTCGGTCCGTGTGTGGAGAGCCTGACCACGTCAGAGACTTACCATGAAGCGGTACGCGACGTGAAACTCTTCCTCGAAGGCCGCCAGACGGACTTGGTACGTTCCCTGCGCGAACGAATGGAAGAGGCAGCTGGCGCACAGGAGTACGAGAGGGCTGCCAAGTGTCGGGACCTGATCTCGACTGTCGAGCAGTTGCAGGAAAAGCAGCGCATCGCTACTGTCGAGGGCGATGATGCCGACGTGTTCGGTTACCATTTTGAAAATGGGATGCTGGCGGTCAACCTCTTTCACATGCGCGGCGGGCGTGTGATGGACCGGCGGGAATTCTTCTGGGAGGAATTGCCTGAGCTCGGATCTAAGTGGCTAGAGCCCGAGGCATCAGCGGCGACAACCGGCACGCCTCAAGGCATGTCCCCTCAAAACACTAGCCGAGCTTCCCTCGGCATGGACGGGCGAGGGCTCCCGTCCCCACGTGAGCAGTCGACCAGCAATGAAGCCGGTCCCCTGCTTGATTCGTTCCACCCTGGCGAATTCATCTCTGCCCTGCTCAAGCAGCTTTACATCGGACAGCCCTATGTGCCGCGGAACATATATGTCCCTGTCGATTTTGAAGATCGCGAAATGCTGCAGGAGTTGCTCTCGGAACAGATTGCAAGTGACGGCGGGCGTGTGACACGAGTTCACATACTCGTGCCACAGCGCGGCGAGAGGCGCTCTCTCCTAGACCTGGCGGGTAACAATGCCAAGCAGTCGTACGATCAGCGCTTCCGTGTGATGAAGCCGAATACGCGCGCGATCCAGGAGGCACTACAGGAGGCACTCGCGCTCTCCGAATTGCCGAAGCGCATCGAGTGCTTCGATATTTCACACATTCAAGGCGCGGAGACCGTGGCTTCGATGGTGGTGTGGGAAGACGGACAGATGAAAAAGTCGGACTACCGCAAGTTCATCATCAGGAGCGTGGAGGGAGTGGACGATTTTGCGTCCATGCGCGAGGTGATCACCCGTCGCTACAAACGCGTGCAGGAAGAGAAAAAGAGCATGCCCAGCCTGATGCTGGTCGACGGCGGACTGGGTCAGCTGCACGCCGCGGCAGAAGCACTCGAATCGCTAGAAATTATCAACCAGCCGCTCGCCGCAATCGCGAAGAGAGAAGAAATCATCTATGTATACGGCCAGGAGGACGAACCGGTCATCCTCGATCACCACTCACCAGTGCTGCACTTGGTGCAGTTGATTCGCGACGAAGCGCATCGTTTCGCCGTGACTTTCCACCGCAAGCGCCGCCAGATGCGCGATCGTTCGACGGAACTGCTCCAGATTCCGGGAGTCGGAGAACACACAACACGACGCTTGCTGGAACACTTCGGTAGCGTGCAGGCCGTCAAGCAAGCGGACGTTGCCGCGCTTTCGGCAGTGGTGACCCGTCCGCAAGCCGAAGCGATCTTGAATCACTTTCGGAAATGAAAGAAAAGAATTTAACCGCAGTGATGGCAGAGAAGTCGCGCAGAGGACACGGGAGTGCAACGATTCCGCGACTCCCGCACAACCTCGCGTACTCTGCGGTTCAGGGTTTTGAGCTGGGCGAGGGACCGCTGTTGCCCATGTCGAGCGCGACCTTCCAAGTCCCATCCTTCTGTTTTTTCCAAACTGTCGTGTACTTTCCGTAATGAGTGACGGGATTGCCGTCTTTGTCGTTCGCTTTGAAGACGAACGTGCCATAGGTGTATCCCAAATCGCCGGACGCCGCCATTTCTGCTTTCACCGGAGTCCACGTCAAGCTCACGTCCGGGCCCCACGGTCCAAGCGCATGCCGGATGTTTTCTTTTCCCGTGACGATTGGGCCGCCGTTAGGAAGATCAGCCGCGTCCTCTGCGAAATATGACATGAACCCGTCGAAGCCCTTTTCCGCGGTGGTCCTCTGGAAATCGGCTTCCAGTTTCAGCAATTGCACGGAGCCATCGGATTTTGCCTGCGAGCGCCAAGCAGTCGTCGTGATGGTTACCAGGAGCACGCACAGAAATGTGAGCAATCTCGATCTCATGTCACTCTCCATTCTTGAAGTCTCGCAATTCTATGCTTAGAAAGCCGGATATACTCTTGCGCAATAAAAAACGAGAAGTGGTCACGTCCCCTTTGGAGGGGGTCGCTGCCAACCAGCCGAGCCAGTAAATCATGTGAATGTCAAGATACAAGTATTGCAATTACATAGCTATCAAGACTTGAAGTAGAGCAGGAGGTGATGCCCAAGACTCGGCTGGGGGCGTGGTGCCTGTTTATGGGTACTAGCGCAACCAGAAAAACGGAAGTAGGCTGATTACAACTCATGATGAAAGCTCGCCAATGGATCACCGTAGCTGCGTTGTTCGCGCTGGTGGCCGTAGGGATCGCAGGTCTGGTATTGACCCGAGATACCGGGCAGGTGGTTACCGGGGAAGGAACCCCAGCGAACAAGGATTCGAAGAAGGGGCCGGCCAAACCGCCGCTGGTGGATGAGCGTCCACTGCAGACGGCCCGCAGTCTAGCAGCGTTGGCTGACACGCCCGCAGAGCAGCAATTAGTTCGCCGGGCCCTCAAAATGGCCGATCACGAGGTAGACCTCGCTTTTACCGACGCGTTGCGCCATGCGACCGAGCAAACTGTGCAACTGACGCCGGAGCTCAAGGAGCTCTACGACCGGCAAAGCAAGGCCGAGGCGGCCGTCAAGTCGGACCTGGACCGCACCGCACAGCTCACCAAGCAGCTCGCCTCGGCGCGCGAGCAGCAAAAGGACAATCTGCAAGACCAGTTGGATGTTGCCAAAGCGCAACTCGAACTCGATCAGGACGAACTGGACGATGCCAAGGACGACCTCGGCCGCACCGGCGCTGATCCGCGCGCGAGGATTGAGCAGCTGAAGGAACAGCATGAGGCGGGTCACAATGAAGGGCAGCCCGGGGCCCCACAGGCCGCCAAGGCTTCCGATCTCAACTATCAGGCGGGCACTCTCCTGGCCCAGTTCCGTGCTTGGTATGGTCTGCGCAACAAACAGATACAACTGGCGCAGGCACGGCAGGAAGCGTTGGACAAGGTCCAATCCCTGAGCAAGCGGCATGACGTCTTCGAGCAGCGCGTCCGGCAGGAGCAAGCGGAGAGAGAAGCGGTAAAGCAGCAGGCAGCCGGATTTGCGCGAGGAAGTTCCCCCGGAAACGGGACGTCTTCTAAGGAAACCGCCAAAGCTACGCTCTCCTCCCTTGAGCGCTTCACGCACGATCAAAGGTATCTCGCCGACCTCGGCAGACGCATCCAGGATGAGCAGGAACTAGCCGGGTTATACGCCAGCTGGATCACGCTGGTCGGGACCCATAAGCGCGTTGCTGTGCACGGCATGATCACATCAGCGCTGTGGATTCTGCTGGTCGTATTTGCGATCTACGTGGTTGGTCGTGTGGTGGACCGCTTCTTCACCGAGCTAAGCCCAGAGCGCACACGCCTGCGTACGCTTCGGATCGTGATTCTTTTCGCGGTGCAGGCTTTGGGCGTGCTGTTGATCGTGCTGGTCATTCTGGGCATGCCCTACCAGCTGCCAACGATTCTCGGCCTGGCGGGTGCGGGTCTGACGGTCGCGCTAAAGGATTTCATCGTAGCTTTCTTCGGCTGGTTCGTTCTCATGGGCCGCAATGGCATCCGCGTGGGCGACTGGGTGGAAATCAACGGCGTCGCCGGTGAGGTGGTCGAGATTGGATTGCTGCGCACTTTGCTGCTGGAAACCGGGAACTGGGCCGACACCGGACATCCTACTGGGCGCAAGGTGGCTTTCGTGAACAGCTTCGCGGTGGAAGGACACTACTTCAATTTCTCTACATCCGGGCAGTGGCTTTGGGACGAGTTGCAGGTATTGATTCCTGCGCAGGACAACCCTTACCCGATGATTGACGCCATTCAGAAGCTCGTGTCCCAGGAAACGGAGGCCAATGCGCAGATGGCCGAGCAGGAATTGCAGCGCGCCACCAGCCGCCAGCGCGTGCGCTCGTTTTCGGCAGAGCCCGCCATCAACCTGCGGCCGACGAGCGCGGGTGTGGAAGTCCACATACGCTATATCACGCGCGCCCACGAACGCTATGCAGTGCGCACTCGCCTCTATCAGGCTGTGGTCGAGCTGCTGCACCGGAAGAAGGCGCCTCGGACCGATAGCCAGCCGGCGGCCCGGGCAGAAAAAGCCTAGAACTTGTCCAGCTTGGAAATTTCTAGTAGTTTCCGTGATTGTGTTCTGCTACATACTCTGCCGCGCGGCTTTGCGCGCCAGCGCCAATGCCCCGTTGACCGGCTCGATCATGGTCGAGTTCACGTCGGCGCGTGGGTGCTCGGAACGAAGGCTATTGTAGAAAACTTGGCGCACCAGTGCCGATTGGCGAAACACACCTCCGGACATCGCCACCGGTATGGCGGGCGCGTCGAGGAAAAGGCGACGGATCACCATTTTGGCAAGTCCCGCTAACGCCGCTCCGGCTTGGGTAAGTACGCTATGCGCCAAAGCTTCCCCATCTTCTGCAGCAGCTAGGACTGTTGGGAAGAGACTGGAAAAGTCAGGGGGAGGCGAAGCATTCGCGGCGCGCACGAGGTCGTCGAGGGTGGAGAGTTGCCAGCAGTCGAGAATCCGGCCGAGCAGCTTGGTATCCTCACCTTCATCTTGTGCGCGCAGGCTAGCGCAAATAGCCAACCGACCGATCCAGTGACCCGAGCCCTCATCGGAGATGGCGAATCCCCAGCCGCCGGCGCGAGCAGTGTGTCCAAGTTCATTCCGTCCGTAAGCCATCGCTCCAGTACCTGCAATCACGATGATGCCCGGGTCACTGCCAAAAACCGCTTCCAGGGTGATGACCATATCACCGACTACTCTGACTTCGCCGGAGACGATTTCGGAAAGCAGACGGCGGACAGTGTCGGCGATCTCAGGTCGGGCGGCTCCAGCGACACCAATACAGGTCTGTTGCACTTGTCTTGGATCCACGCCAGCTACGGTGCAGGCCTGGCGAATGACGCTGTGCAGCGATTCACGCGCATGCATCTCCCCGAGTCGTATGACGTTGCTGCCGCCGGCAGTCGCGGTGGCGAGCAGCGAATTTTCGTCACCCACTGCGCAGGTAGTCTTGGTGCCGCCGCCGTCGAGACCGAGAAAAATACTCATGAGCGTATTTCTACCATACGATGCGTTGGATCTACCTGGCGGGGATCACTCTGTTCGGGCTGCGTTTTCGCAAGCGCCAGCGATCGCTGCGTGATTACTTCCTGGCGGACCGCGATATTCCCTGGTGGGCGATTGCGCTTTCCATTGTCGCCGCCGAAACCAGCACGCTTACCATCATCAGCATTCCCGGCCTGGCCTACGACACGAATCTGACATTCATGCAGGTTGTGATGGGTTACGTCCTAGGACGCGTAATCATCAGCTTTGTTTTGCTTCCCCATTATTTTCGCGGCGATCTGTACACGGCGTATGAACTCATTGAGCGGCGGTTCGGACGCGGCCTGCGCTCGCTGACGGCCGGACTTTTTCTAATTACACGGGCGGCAGCCGAAGGGGTGCGTGTGTACGCGGTCTCCATTGTGGTGACGATCGCGCTGGGCACCGGGGAAATCGCTTCCATCGCGATCATCACCGCGCTGACTCTGATCTACACCTTCGAAGGTGGCCTGGCTGCCGTGATCTGGACGGACGTAGTTCAAACCGTGATCTACATTGGTGGAACGCTGGTGGGGTTATTCACCATCCTGCACCTCGTGCCCGGTGGGTGGCCTGCCATTCACTCTCTGGCCGAGACTGCGGGGAAGCTGCGAATATTCGATTTCGCGCCTGATTTCTGGCGGCCTTACACGTTTTGGGCGGGTGTGCTCGGCGGAACATTTCTTACTACGGCGAGCCATGGAACCGATCAACTCATTGTGCAGCGTCTGCTGGCAGCACGCGGTCGGCGGCAATCAGTCACGGCACTGCTCTCGAGTGGGGTGGCGATTCTCTTTCAGTTCGCGCTGTTCTTGATGGTTGGAATCATGCTGTGGGCTTTCTACCAGATCCCTTCCTCGCACTTCGGCAAGGCAGATCGCATCTATCCAACGTTCATCGTCAGCAAGATGCCACATGGCATTTCAGGATTGCTGATTGCGGCTATTCTAGCGGCAGCGATGTCGAACCTGAGTGCCGCGCTCAATTCGTTGTCATCGAGCTCGATGATTGATTTTTATCTGCGCGGTAATCCGCAGATTAACGAGCGCCGGCGATTGCAACTGTCGCGGATGTCGACATTTTTCTGGGCGCTGGTGCTGTTTGGCCTGGCAGTGCTTTCGCTGCACAAGGTTGGTCGGGTGGTGGAAGTTGGGCTGCAGATTGCCTCGGTGGCATACGGCGCACTGCTAGGAGTGTTTCTCTTAGGTGTGTTAACGAAGCGCGCCAACCAGAACGGAGCCATGCTGGGCATGCTGTGTGGCTTCGTCACCGAACTTTACATCTGGCTTGGGACCCGGGTGCCGTGGACGTGGTATGTGGCGATCGGGACAGTTGTGACATTCGGTGTGGGATATATGGGCAGCCTGTTATTCGAAAGAAATGCTTCGAAGCCCTAGCCGCAACCCTCGGAGAACGGAGAGGACGCGTAGAACTTTGTACAGATGCGTGACCTGACTGGCACAAGCCACAGCCTGATTCGAAGCATCGCGTTGTTTTCGATCTCTGCGGCAATTCTCGGGGTTCTCTGCGTTCTCGGCGTTCTCTGCGGTTAAACGCTTTTCGCATATACTTTCCACTCCCAAAAATGCCAGGGCAAACTCAACTCTCCACCGCTCCCGAACTGGCTCGCGATCTTGGCGTCAGCCACGCCTGGGCGGTGGTGGTCGGGACCATCATCGGCAGCGGCATCTTTCTCGTGCCAGCCGAGATGATGCAGGCGGTCGGTACAGCCAAGCTGGTATACCTCGCTTGGCTGGTGGGCGGCCTGCTCTCTTTTTTTGGTGCGTTAACCTACGCTGAGCTGGGCGCGATGAAGCCGCAAGCAGGTGGCGAGTACGTGTATGTGCATGACGCTTACGGCCCGCTGGGCGGCTTTCTTTACGCGTGGACCTGGTTCGTCATCGCGAAGCCCGGTTCAATCGCCACCCTTACGACTGGGCTGGTGCGGATCCTGGGCACGTTTTCGATGTTCTCGTTCTTCGCCAGTGACATTCTCGCGAGGCCCTTCCATGTCACCTGGGGCCAATTGGTAGCCATCGCCGCGACGATTCTCATTTCTTTACTCAATTACGTCGGCATCAAGAAAGCCGGCGAGTTCCAGTTAGTTTTCACGATCCTGAAAGTGGCGATGATTCTTGTCATCGTAGTAGTCGGCTTCAGCTACAGCGGCGGAGGCTGGGGGAATTTCGCAGGCTCGTACTCCGGGTCGAAGGGCGGCATGGCCGGATTTTTTGCCGCACTGGTAGCGGCGCTGTGGGCGTATGACGGCTGGAATGATCTGAACATGGTGGCCGGCGAGATCCGGCGCCCGGAGCGCAATATCCCAATTGCTTTGATTTTCGGAGTGGCCACAGTGGGTGCGCTGTACATCCTGGTGAATGCCGCTGTGCAGTACGTGCTCCCAGCCAATGCGATTGCCATTTCGCAGCGACCAGCCTCAGATGCGCTTGCTCTGGTGCTGGGCCCCTTCGGTGCGGGTATTGTCTCGGCTGGCATGGCTCTCTCGATAATGGTGGCGATGAACGGCACGATCATGAGTGGAGCCCGAGTGCCCTACGCAGTGGCACGGGACGGATATTTCTTCTCCTCACTGGCGCAGGTCCATCCCCGCTTTCGGACGCCTTCGGTTGCCATCATCGTCCAGGCAGTACTCGCAATCATCCTGCTGCTGTTGGGAGGAAATTTCCGCCAATTGTTTTCGCTCACCATTTTTTCCGAGTGGCTGTTCTACATGATCTCCGGCAGCACGATATTTGTATTTCGTCACCGCGAACCGAATGCCGCCCGGCCCTATAAAGTTTGGGGGTATCCCCTGGTTCCGGGCCTGTTTGTTCTGGCTTCTGCCGTACTTCTGTACTACACCTTTACCGATAACGTGCGGAACTCGGCCCTGGGATCTCTGGTGATTCTGGCGGGAGTGCCGCTTTTCTACTACTTTTCCCGGAAACACAAGGAATTCGCCCTCAAATAGCGCACCGTATCCTCCCGTTTCAGGACTATTCCCGAACCTGCCCGCACCTCGTTACCAATGTTCAGCGGCAAGAGACACATTTACCCTCTCGCCATTCTCCCCTAACTTAAAACTTCCACCCCGCGCGCTTCTCTCCTGCTCGGGCCCCCGTTGGAGTGTTTTGCATGGGTACGTCTCATCACGAATTTCGGCTTGGGCTCCTGCCGGACCACAAGATGAACTGGCGGACGCTGGTCACCAGCTACAGCGTGGAAATATTTTTGATTCTGATCGTTGTCAATTTGGGTCTCCTGCTGCCCCAGAGGCTCGAATTGGAGAGGCACTATCACATAACGGAACTCATTGCCATTCCTTCGCCGCAGCCCAAGCGTTACAAGGCGAAGCCCCCCGTTCTTCATGCCAAGTTGCTTCCCCCAGCTCCGATGACTGCGCCGCGGTTGACGGTGCCCCGCGAAGTTCGAGCGCCGCGCTCACACCAGACGGATTTAGAGCCTCCTCCCAGGGTAGTAGTGAATACGTTCGCTCCTGCACTGCTGAAAATAGTACCCGGCGGAGCAAGGCCAATGCTCGTCCATACGGGCGAGTTTGTCGGAAGTTCGGTCGTGCCCAGAGTGAATGCTCCGGTACATAAGGTACAGACCGGCGGATTCGGTGATCCCAATGGAATTCAGGGGAAGGGAAAAAGCAACCCGAGACTTGTAGTCAGCAATGCCGGTGCTTTCGAAATGCCGCAGGGTGCTGGCTATGGCAACGGATCAGGTGGGGCAAAGGGGATTCGAGGAACGGTGGCCAGCGCCGATTTCGGAAACGGAATCGCATCCGCGGGTAATGGAGATGGCCGCAGCAATGGCCGCGGCTCAGGAGTACAGTCCGCTGGTTTTAGCCAGCAGGAAATAACGCCGGGCGCAATCAAAACGCAGCGGCAGATAGAGACAAGTCCGGCGACGAACCCGGTTGAGATCACTTTCAAACCAAATCCGGTGTACACGACCGAAGCTCGCCAGTTGAAGCTGGAGGGCGAAGTTCTGCTGGAAGTCACGTTTGCGGCCAATGGACAACTGCAGGTGAACCGTGTGGTCCACGGCCTTGGGCACGGATTGGACGAAGCGGCGACAGCAGCCGCCAATAAAATGCGCTTCAAGCCGGCTTTACGTAACGGCCAGCCGGTAGATTCGACCGCGATCGTGCATGTTGTTTTCCAGTTGGCCTACTAAGAGAGACACGGAGATGAGAGTCATGCGTACACGGAATTGGGTGGTCACTGCTATTCTGCTTCTTTCGCTGAGTTCGTTTGCGCAGCAGCCCGGGGCGCAGCAAACCTCACAGCAACCGTCGACATCGCAGACGTCACGGCCGACACAGCCAGCGCCGACACAGCCCAATTCCCAACCTCGCTCCACGCCCACTACGATGAATCAGGTGGCGGACCGATTCATTGAGCGTGAACACGACCTGATGAAAATGCTCGAGAAGCGGAATCCGGTAGTCGAGAGCTATCTACAGAATCTCACATTGGATCCGGCACTGGGTCCTGTGCCCAAGGCCGACCATTATTTTTTGGGCCGTATGGATCTCGGCGAGTCAGTGGATCGAACAGACTATCTCAAGGACGAGAGCATGGAGAAGCATCTGCTCGGTGGCTTCACCAAGCTGTTCAAGGTGCAATACCAGCCGATGGGATTCTCGTGGATGATTTTTGCCGATCGCAATGATTTCGACCGCCAGCACTACGATTTCAAATACATCCACCGCGAGTTTCTGGGCGACGTGCGCTGCCTGGTGTTCGATGTAACCCCGAAGAAGGATACCGGCAAAGGCCGTTTTCTGGGTCGTCTCTGGGTCGAAGATCAGGATTTCAGCATCGTTCGCCTGAATGGTACGTATGCACCACGGCCGAAGAATTCCTACTTCTTCCACATGGATAGCTGGCGCTTGAACCTGGTGCCGGGATACTGGGTGCCGGCTTACATCTACAGTGAAGAGGGCGATTTCAGCGCCGGCGCCAAGAACAAAATCGCATTCAAGGCTCAAACCCGCATCTGGGGCTATAACCTGAACAAGAACGTCAAGGAAGACGAACTCACGCAAGTGCTGGTGGATTCGAGCGTAAAGGACGAAAGTGCCGCCACGCAAGATGCCTCGCCGCTTCAGGCTGAGCGCCAATGGCAGCAACAGGCAGAAGACAACGTAGTGGAACGCCTGCAACGCGCTGGCTTGCTGGCTCCGGAAGGTGATGTAGACAAAATCCTGCAAACCGTGGTCAATAACCTGCAAATCACTAACAACATCGAATTGCCGCACCCGGTGCGCACACGCGTGTTGCTCACGGCGCCGCTGGAGACGTTCAGTGTTGGCAACACGATCGTGGTCAGCCGTGGACTGATTGATGTGCTCCCTGACGAAGCCAGCCTGGCAATGGTGCTGTCGCACGAACTGGCACACATCGTCCTGGGACACAATCTGGGAAGCAAGTACGCGTTCAACGACCGCATGCTCTTTTCCGACGAGTCGACATACTCGAATCTTGGCTTCAGGCACATTCCTGAGGAGGAAGCCGCCGCCGACAAGAAGGCGATAGCAATGTTGAAGACTTCGCCTTACGGGCAGAAGTTGAACAGCGCTGGATTATTCCTCAATGCTTTACAGACGCGGGCTCCACAACTTTCCGCGCTGCTGACGGCGCACCTCGGCAACAACATGTCGCAGAACGGCACGGTCACGCGCATGTCACAGTTAATGACTTCGGCTCCCCCGTTCGACATGAACAAGCTGGACCAGATTGCCGCGCTACCGCTGGGCGGCCGCGTGAAGATGAACGCATGGGACGATCGCGTGGAACTGATCAAGTCGCAGCCAGTGGCGATCACTTCCGCGCGCGAGAAGATGCCGTTCGAGGTGACGCCATTTTTCCCGCGCTTGAGCCGCATGGGGGCGGGCAACGGCACGACCTCAAGGTCGACGTCGGGCGGTGCTGATTCAGGCAACTAGGAGCAATCCTTAAACCACAAGTTGAGGCAAGCGCATGCCGGATCGCGGGTGATTCCGGGTATCCGGCTTGCTGGTTGAAGGGTTTTTTATTTTCCGCGCGGGTAATTTCCACATTTTGGTCCATGCGAGAACAGCAGTCGGATTCCGTACTAGGCAGCGGGCACACGCTCACAAGAACAGCTTAGGATGTGGGGAAATCACTTTTGAGAGTTGCCTTTTCCTGGCAGACCCGCAGGATTCTCATGCGTGCGCTCGCGGAAAGCGCCCTTCATGCCCGTAGCCAGGCTGACGCTGGATTCGCCGAATTTATCCCGCAGCCGGTCGGCGGCAGCCAGAGCCTTGTTCCAGCGCTCCTCGCGACCGGAATCCAGCAGATCGATCTGGCTCGAGCGTTCTTCAAAACCAGAAGCGTGCACCCCAAGCAAGCGCACTTCGGCACCTTCGTGCCAGTTCTTCCGGAAAAGCACGCGCACCTGCTCGAATATTTCCGTGTCGATCTGTGTCGACGCTGCGAGCGAATGCGCGCGCGTAATGGTAGTAAAGTCTTTGTAGCGCAGTTTCAATTGAATGGTTCGCGCGAGCAGGCCGCCTTCGCGCAAGCGGCGTCCAACCATTTCTGAGAGCCGCATCAGCGTGGACTCGAGTTGTTCCTGATCGGAGGTGTCTTCGTTGTAAGTGTGCTCGTGGCTGATCGACTTCGGATCTGCATCGGCGCCCACTTCGCTGTCGAACCAACCACCTGCATCTTCACCACGTGCTTTTCCTGCTAGAGCGAGTCCCCATCTACCGAAGTGCTCTTCAAGAACTGATTCATCGAGCCGCGCCAGGTCGCCAACTTTGCGAATGCCGAGAGCATGCAGGTTCTGCTCCATCACTTTACCCACACCTGGAATGTCCCGAACATTCAGAGGCGCGAGAAATTTTGCCTCCTCTCCCGGCACAATCCAGAGGATCCCGTTTGGCTTGGCCTGAGCCGAGGAAACTTTCGCCACCAATCGCGATACACCGATCCCGATTGAGCAGTTCAACTGTGTCTCTGATTTCATCTTCTGGTGGAGCATGTGGGCCGCGCGCAAAGGTGGCCCGTGCAGTCGCTTGGTGCCGGTCATGTCGAGGTAGGCTTCGTCGATTGACGCCATCTCCACCTGTGGAGAGAAATGGTTGAGGACTTCATAAACTTTTTCCGAGCACTCGCGATACCGCTCTGGATGTCCATCGACGAACACAGCGTTCGGGCAGAGTTTGGCCGCGGTGCGCAGCGGCATGGCCGAATGCACGCCAAACTTGCGAGCCGCATACGATGCTGCAGAGACCACTCCTCGCTCATCGCGCTGCCCTCCGACGACGACAGCCTTCCCTTTCAGCGAAGGATCAAACAGCTCTTCCACCGACACAAAGAAAGCATCCATGTCGACGTGAAAGATAGTGCGCATTGGAAACGCTCATTGCTACGCCGCGCTCACCGCCCTCGCCTGCCGCACACGCTCGTAGATGCGGATGTACTCCTTCGCGGAGAAATTCCAGGAAAAGTCCTTGTTCATGCCGTTGCGCATCAGCACCTGCCATGAGGATTGGTCACGATAGGCTTGCAGCGCTTGCTTGATGGTTAGGAGAAGCGATTCGCCATTGTACTCAGTAAACTTGAAGCCGGTGCCCTTGCCGGAGCGGGCGTCCCAGGACTCGATAGTATCGTCGAGTCCGCCGGTGGCGCGCACAATCGGCACAGTACCGTATTTCAGGCTGTAGATCTGGTTCAGGCCGCAGGGTTCATACCTGGAGGGCATGAGGAACATGTCTGCGCCCGCTTCGATTTTGTGGGCGATGGCGTTATCGTAGGCCACCTTGACCGCGATCTTCTGGGGGAACTGCTTGTTCATGCGCCGGAACAACTCTTCATATTCCTTGTCGCCAGTCCCTAGGGCCACGATGATCATATCCTCGCGCGCCAGGCGCTCCATGATCTGTGCGATCAGGTCGAAGCCTTTCTGAGCCGCGAATCGGGAAACAATACCAATCACAGGCAAGCGCGGATCGGCGTTAGTCACACCGAAAGCGGCCAGCAGGTCCTGCTTGCACTTCACCTTTCCGGTGAGGTCCTGCGGCGAGTACTTGGCGACGATGAACTTGTCCGTCTGCGGGCTCCACTCGTCGTAATCCACGCCATTCAGGATTCCTGTGACGGTAGCGGCGCGGTCGCGCAGCACACCTTCCAGGCCAAACCCGTATTCGGTAGTTTGAATCTCCTGGCTGTATTTGCGGCTGACCGTGGTGATGAAATCCGAGAATACCAGCGCGCCTTTCAGGAAATTCACGTTGCCGAAAAATTCCAGCTTGGTCATGGTGAACAGGTCCCAGGGCAGCATGAGCAATGGAAGAATATCGGGCGGAAAGAGACCCTGATAACCAATATTGTGGATGGTGAACACGGTAGCAACATCGCGAAACGCTGGGTCTTCAGCGTACAGAGTGCGCAGCATTACCGGCACCAGGGCCGATTGCCAATCGTGGCAGTGAAAAACATGAGGTACGCCTAGCACTTTCGAGGCCTCCAACACGGCGCGGGAAAACAGTGCGAAGCGTTCGGCATTATCGGGATAGTCGCCACTAGTGGTACCGTACAGAGCATCGCGGTCAAAAAAAGGAGGATAATCGATGAAATAGAAGCGGATGCCGGAATGATTGCCGGCATTGACAACCGAACAGAACCGATAACGATCATCAAACGGAACGGTAATGCTGCGCACTACGGCCTGCGGGTCGGTAAGCCTGGTCTGGCGATAACGGGGAAGGTAGACGCTGACCTGATGACCGAGGCCGGCCACTGCGCGCGGAAGAGCGCCAACCACATCTGCCAAACCGCCGGTCTTTGAAAAGGGCACGCATTCTGAAGCCACAAATCCAATATGCATGAGGACAGCACCTCCAGTACCGATGCCGCTGCTCTCGAGCGCAGGGCTATTATGATTACGTGCCTTTGTGAGCACGGTATGATTCTGCTCTCGGGAAATCTCGCGGGATGAACCAGCAAGTCTAAATGGCGGATGGAAATAGGGTCAACGTGCCGAAGATCGCAGCAGCCCGCGGCATGCGTAATCACAAGCCGAGAATCGGCCAGCATTTCCTTGCCGATGATAGCGCGGCCGCTCGCATCGTTAACGCGCTCGGCGACGTCTCCCAAAGCACGGTGCTGGAAATCGGACCAGGACGTGGCACCCTCACTTCCCTGCTGGCCAGTCGTTCCCGGCGTCTGATTGCTATCGAACTTGATCGCGTTTTGGCCGCGCAACTGCGGATGAAATTCTCCAATGCATCTAATGTGGAGATCATCGAAGGCGACATCCTTGCCATCGACTTTCACTCACTGTTCGGTCCAAAGCCCGGAGCGTCGCGCCCAGGGCTGGTACACAAGCCAGAACCGGCCCACGTAGTCGGCAATATTCCTTACTACATCACCTCCGACATCCTGCTCCGGATTTTCGAGTTCCGGCAATATTTTTCAACGATCGTCATCATGGTGCAGCGCGAAGTCGCCGACCGGATTACCGCCAGGCCTGGTGGCAGCAACTACGGACTGCTTTCCGCGACGGCGCAGCTTTACGCCAACGTGGAAAAGCTGTTTACACTTCAGCCGGGCGCGTTTTCGCCGCCACCCAAAGTGCAATCTACGGTGATCAGGCTAACCATCGCACGGAAGTTGGCGAATCTGGACGTGGCGGAAGATGGCTTCGTAGAATTCCTAAAACTATCATTTGGCCAGAAGCGGAAGACACTGTGGAACAATCTGAAGTCGAGATATGAACGAGACGTTCTACGCGCTGCACTGCAAAAAACTGGAGTCAAGCCGACTGTACGCGCAGAAGCTCTGTCTCTGGAAAAGACTGCGGCTCTGTTCCGTGCGCTGACCGCGGTGAACCCGGGAAGCTGAGTGTCTTCCCAAAGGAGTTGTCATGGGGGCGACAGTGCGCCATCCGGCCGTCGCCGGACGCTTTTATCCGCAGAACCCCGGCGTCTTGTTGGCTGAAGTTCATTCATACATTTCCCCCGGTGCAGAACCGGTGGCGGCACTAGGCTGCGTGGTGCCGCATGCAGGCTACATGTACTCAGGACACGTAGCCGGTGCAGTGTACGCGCGCTTGCAAATTCCGCAGCGTTGCATCCTGATGTGTCCCAACCACACGGGTATGGGAAAGCCGCTTTCAATCATGAGCGAAGGAGCATGGGAGACTCCGATGGGCAGCGTGCCAGTTGATTCCGAACTGGCCACAACACTCAAGGAGCGATTTTCGTTCCTAAGCGAAGATGCGGCCGCGCACCGTTTCGAGCATGCTGCGGAAGTCCAACTACCTTTCCTTCAGGCGTGCCAGCCGCAAGTCATGTTTGTGCCCATCGCGGTGGGTACCAGCCAATTCGAGATGCTTGACGGTCTGGGCCATGCGATCGCAGAAGTTGTTGCGTCACGGGAGGAGCGCGTGCTCATTATTGCCTCCAGCGACATGAATCATTACGAGCCGGATGCGATTACGCGGGTAAAAGATCAGAAAGCCATTGATCGCATGCTGGCGCTTGATGCCCGCGGATTGTTCGATGTGGTAATGGATGAAGACATAAGCATGTGCGGATTTGGTCCAACCGTGGCCATGCTGACGGCTGCGAAACAACTCGGCGCCACTGCGGCTGAGTTGATCAAGTACGCGACCTCGGGCGATGTGTCCGGAGACCGGAACATGGTAGTGGGGTATGCGGGAGTTGCGGTGCGGTAATGAGGAAATGATTGGTAGAGACGTTGCTCGCAACGCCTCACGGTCATCCCGACGAACCGGGCTTGAGCATCTGATCGAAAATCCGAGCCGATCCCCGCGGAGGGACCTCGCTCGCATTCTGCGAGAGCCAAGAGATCTCTACCTGAAATGCTGACTCCCCGTGAGTTAAAAAAACAAAAGGGCGGTTCGAACGCCGCCCTTAGATTCGTTCCGTTCCTTTAGTGTCTCGAAGGAGGGGAAGAGTGGGAAACCGACGGTGCCGAGCTACGTGGCGCCGGGGTTGACATGCGCGGTGCTGGCGCTGACGTATGCGCTGGGGCTGACGTATGAGAAGACGGGGAGGCCGTCCGCGTACTCATGCCACCAGAATAACCTTGAGTCCTCATGGTACTCGGTGGCGTTGGCGCGATTCTGGCAGGTGGTCTCGTATGAACCGTTGTGGATCCTTGGTTTTCAACTGCCTGCGAAACTTTGCCCAGATTACGGACACCGCCCCGCGGAACTCCTAGCCCCGCTGAACCCCTGTCGATCATAACCGCACGACGCGGTGGCACGCCCGGGGAACCGGAAGGTGCCCTCCCCACAACCACCGTCTGCTGTCCTCCAGTGCTTGGGGGGCGCGGCGGAGTAAAGCGTTGCGGCGGATTCACCACACGCGGGACCGTGTACCAGTTATTCCAGCCACCCGGCTGCCACAACCAGCCATAGCTCGGCGCGAAAATCCAGCTCCCGTATCGATACGGCATCCAGCCCCACGGGTATGAAGATACCCACGTGTAACCAAAGCCGGGGTACCAAACCCAGGCACCGTTCATGAACGGGTCCCACCCCACTCCGGTGAAATAGGGCTGCCAACACTGGCCATAACCCGGGACGTTGTAATATGTGCCGTAGTAGTTAAGGTCGCTTACGCCGTAGCTATAAGGCATGGAAGCGTCGTATGAGTGGGCGTTGAGATAACGCTCGTGATACTGCTCCTGCTGCTTGTCCCAATTATCGTACGGATCTTGTTCGAAGTTTTTCGCGACCGTGTAGCGATCCTTATCAGCAAGGTCGAATGTAGCCGTCTGTTTCTTACCGACTTCGACGCTACCTGACGGGCCTTCAATTTCGACATCTCCCTTAAGCACTGCAAGTGTCGCGTCCGTATCTTCCAAGTCCACTCGGAAATGCGCCGCATGCGTGAGCCTCGCACTCTCGCGGGCAAAGTTGATGGTGAACTCGTCCCTTTTCTGGCCGGTGAAGTTGATGTAGGCAGTCCCCTCTTCGATCTTCACCGTACTCAACTTTGCTCCGGAGTCGCGCAACGATAGCTGGGTGAATTCAACCTTGGTGTTCGGAGTGATGCGCACAACGCTGCCATCCTCGAACTCAATCTCGGCGCGGCCATCGTCCCTGGCCCAAAGCTTGGCGCCTTCCGTGATGGGCATATTCAGGAAGGCTTTTTCGTAGCCTTGACCGATGTTGCGGTCGATCTGCACCGCGCCTTCGACATCGCTGAGGCGCACGATACGAGCCTGCGAATCGGCCAGAGCTGGTACCGCGAGCAGCGCGCATGCCAAAGCAGCCAGTGACGCCAATCTGACGCTTAGCTTAAGAACAGACATCGTATTTCTCCTGGGACTACCCCTTATTAGATTAGAGCACAAAATGGCTCGGTTAGTTGCATCGTCTTTCCAGGGCTGAAATGCGTAGCTACGACCTGGACTCACCCTCTGGCTCAGTAGCTTGCGAACCAAAGCTCTCGAACACGATTAAGATGCCCGGGGCTTCCAGCCGGCGACCGCGACGACACCAATTCAGGCTTTTCCCGGCCGGGTGGCGCGAAAGCGGAAGCTCTTCGCAGCTACGTCGATGGATACTTGCCTGAATCCCACGTTCTCCAGCCGACATCCGAATGTCGCCGGGTCAACCAATACCATCGTGTCTCGAACGTGCAGCAGTCCAAATGTCCAACGCCAGACGCTGTCGGTTCCAACGAAAACCCCACCTGGTTCCAGCACACGGTATACCTCAGCGAGCAATCGGTCCTGCAACGCTGCTGACGGGACGTGATGCAGCATCGTAAAACAGACCGCTCCCGAATACGAAGCATCCGCGAACCCCAGAGAAGTGGCGTCCCCTTGCACTACCCGAACGTTGCTGCCGCGTGTCCGATCGGCCAATGATTTGGCCAGGCGGGTGTCAATCTCCACACAAGTGAGCCGTGGGATGCGTTTGCGCACCAACTCTGTAGTGACGCCAGGTCCAGGCCCAACCTCAAGTGCTTCATCGCCGAGGTCAATTCCGTCGAGCGCCCATGGCAGAAGGTTCTGTTCGACATTCCTTTTCCAGTAGCCAGACCGGCACAACCATCGGTGCAGGAGATTCATATCATGCTTCACCTAAGCAGCTGGGTGTCGCTTTTCAGACGCAGCAAGTTGCGTCTACAAGTGAATTGCTAGCGCTTGGGCGAGGATTCTGCTTGCTCAGCCAGGCGCTGAGCACGGGCACGCACGACGTTGATGACGGAAGGATCAGCCGCAATCCGGCGCAAAATGGGCTCGACCGCCTGTATTTCCTCCAAACTATTTCCTTTCGCCATGTCTTCCATCCGTTTGAGTTCCTCATCCAAGGCCAGCTTCTGATAGCGGTGATCATAATCAAGCCGGCGGCCGAACTCCAGAGTGGTGGACATATTCTGAAACAGATTCGTCAGTTCCTGCACGGCCGGAATTGGAGAGTAATTGTAGGTGGCGTGAGTGTCTTTTTTGCTGTCTTTGTATGCCAGGCTTTTTCTACCAGTGGAAGCTAGATTGTGTTTACCGGAATCGAGCGGCCCCTGGAAGTACTTGGCGCGAGCGGCTAGATCAAAAATCTTCGCTCGCGTGCGGGCACTCGTGGTGAAGTCGAGATGAAAGGCGTCCTCGTCCTGGGAATCGAGGCTAAGCTTGGCCGTGGACTCGTACATGGCGTGCCCGTTGACATCGATTTTGAAAGTGAAATGGTCTGGCTGCGATCCAGGAAAATCGAGACTGAAGCTGACCGTCGGGAGCGAGCTATCAATTGTGCGGTGATCGTTTGCCTGCGCTCGCAAGCCGAGATGGGGAGGGGTAAGAGCCAACATCAGAAACGCCAGGTTGAGAAGAATCCACACGGCCGGGCTCCCAAAATAATTCTTGCGAGTAGGAGCGTTTTCGTCAAGCTGGCAGGATCTCATGGAATGGCACGCTGTCGTTCGAGCGTGGCCGAAGTGTGCAGATGGCAGATCGCGATCGCCAAGGCGTCGGCAGCATCGGCCGGTTCGGGGATTTCCTCCAGGTTCAAGAGCTGCCTGACCATGTACTGCACCTGGTGTTTTTCCGCCCTGCCATAGCCGACAACTGCCGACTTGATGCTGAGAGGTGAGTATTCGGCAACTTCTAATCCGGCGGAGGCTGCAGCCAGCATGGCCACGCCGCGTACCTGCCCGAGTTTGAGCGCCGATTTTACATTCACCGCATAAAAAATATCTTCGATGGCGACGTGGTCGGGATGGTGCTCCTGAATAATCTCACCGAGCCGGTCAAAAATTCTGGATAACCGGAGGGGAAGCGACTCGCTAGGAGAGAGTTTGATGGCTCCACAGAGCAGACAGAGAAGTTCGCTGCTGGCAGACAGTTCAACGACTCCGTAGCCGGTGTACTCGGTGCCGCAATCGATGCCCAAGACGCGCATTGGGAAAAGTGTACAGCAGCTTGGAGCATTCACTGTTGGCATTCAGCGCACAGCATTCAGTACTCAGCCATCAAGAGAGCACGTCAGCAATATTCGCAGAACTACGGTTTTCACATTGTGCTTGGGCGCATCTACAACTCGCGCCACTCATGTTTGCTGAATGCTCTAGCAACACCTCGGCCGCCGTGCTTCGGGGACGTCGCACTCCTGCAGAAACCCAGCATACGCCTCGGGCGAGGACGCAATTTGTTTTCGATTGAGGAAGCGGGCGTATGCGGATTCATCAAAAATCTCTCGCAGCACTGCCATCAACAGGGCAAGGCCCGACTTCAAGCCTGGCCTGAGTGAGCGTAGCCAACGGAAAGGGACCGCAAGCCGATGCAGTGGTTCGAGCGCGAACCCCGCTACCGAGCGTTGCTCGGCTGAACGGCCGGGGGCCGTCGTCCCCACATGTTCTGGTTCGCGATACAAGTTCATCCTTGCTCCTCCGTGGCGAAGCGAGTCGTAACGAATGGCGCTTCCTGCACCCGTGCTTGCTTGCGACCGGTGAGCACGCGTATCCACTCGAGTGTGGATTCCAGCAGAATCAGCGCGACCATCATGATCAGTACGCCCGTGACCAGCGCGTCAAGACGGTCATTAAAGATCAGGCGGGCATTCGCGCTCGTAGCTGTTCCGGTCGCGAGTAGTTGCGTGTGTGCCAGAAATCCAATCCGGGGATTGGGATCGAAAACTTTATGATAGGAAGCCGTGAAGGTCACCGAAACCAGCCACACGAGCGGCACGAGCGTGACTGGTACGTAACGCGCCTTGCCCATTTTTATGACAATCGTCGTGGCGACACAGAGCGCAACCGTAGCCAGCAACTGATTGGAGATTCCGAAGAGCGGCCAGAGCGAGTTGATTCCTCCCAGCGGATCCTTGACCCCCTGCCACAGAAAATATCCCCAGGCCGCAACAATCAGGGCACTGGTGGAGAGGATCGAGGGATACCAACTGGTGCGGCCGAGCGGCTCCCAGACGTGACCGAGGGCGTCCTGCACCATGAAGCGGCCGACGCGGGTGCCAGCGTCGAGAACGGTGAGAATGAACAGCGCCTCGAACATGATAGCGAAGTGATACCAGAGCGCCATCACGGCCTGGCCGCCAAGACTGTGAGAAAAGATGTGCGCCATGCCAACCGCAAACGCAGGAGCCCCACCGGTACGGTTGTAGAGGGTTTGCTCGCCAACAGCTTGGGCCAGAGAATGCATCTCAGCCGCGGTGACAGGAAATCCCCAATTGCTGATGGTAGCGGCGGCGGTCTCGGGTGCCTGGCCCACAATTCCGGCAGGACTGTTGATCGCGAAGTAGGTGCCGGGCTGGAGAACGCAAGCGGCAATGGTTGCCATGATGGCGACCATGGATTCAGCCATCATGGCCCCGTAGCCGACTATGCGAGTCTCGGTTTCGCGCGAAACCAGTTTCGGAGTAGTACCACTCGAGATCAGCGCGTGGAAGCCGCTGATCGCCCCGCAGGCAATCGTAATAAATGCGAACGGAAAGATTTTGCCCGCGAAAACCGGTCCAGAACCGTCAACGAAGCGGGTCAGCGCCGGCATGTGCAGCGTCGGGCGCATGGCAACGATACCAAGTGCGAGTAGAGCTATGGTCCCTAATTTCACAAAAGTGCTCAGATAGTCGCGCGGCGCAAGCAGCAGCCAAACTGGCACAGCGGACGCGGCAAATCCATAAACAATAATCAGGATTGCCAGAGTGGGCGCTGTCAGGGTGAAATAATGCGCCACGGCGGGGCTTTGGGAGGCCCACTGTCCTCCCCAGATAGCGAGCATCACGAGGATGAACCCGAGTATTGACGTCTCCAGCACTTTGCCGGGACGCACCCGGCGCAGGTAGAATCCCATCAACAAGGCAATGGGAATGGTCATGGCGATGGTGAAAGTTCCCCAAGGACTGGCCTTCAAAGCATTGACCACGATCAGCGCGGCGACGGCAAGCAAGATGATGATGATGCTGATGATCGCGACGTAAGCGACGAATCCGCCGACGCGGCCAATCTCCTCTTTTGCCATTTTCGTGAGCGACTTGCCATCGCGACGGACGGAAAACAATAGAATCACGAAATCCTGCACGCAGCCACCGAAGACAGCGCCAGCCAGCACCCACAGAGTCCCAGGTAAGTAGCCGAACTGCGCCGCGAGCACGGGCCCGACCAGCGGCCCGGGGCCGGCAATGGCAGCAAAGTGATGCCCGAAAACCACCCATTTGTTGGTGGGGACGAAGTCGCGTCCATTCTCCAGACGCTCGGCAGGGGTGGCGCGCAGGGTGTCGAGCGCCAGCACTTTTGCGGCGATGAACCGGCTGTAGAAACGATAGCCGAGAGCGTATGTGCATGTGGCCGCGATTACCAGCCACATCGCATTGATCTGCTCACCGCGGTGCAAGGCAATGGTAGCCACCGCAAGAGCGCCCAAGAGGGCGACAGCAAGCCAGATCAGGAGGCGAAGGAGTTTTGGCACGGGTCAACTCCAGGTCTGTCAGTCACCGTCGCAATCGCTGAAATATCGATGTCACGATTCGCTCCCAAATGCCCAGCGATAATGCTTCCGATGAAATCTGTCAACTTCCTTAATTAGGCCGGCAATCCCGGCCAGACTGTCCAAATCAGTGAAAGCGCCGGGAAATGAGCCCCAACGGTGTGACTTGCCGTCGAAAGTTCATTTGGAAATGATAGTCTTAATCTTCCGGTCAAGGTCAAGATGGGCAGCAGTGTAGCCATAAGGGGGGATTCCACGCACCCGGGCCGAAACGATAGATTCATTTCTACCTTAGCGAGGAGCAGGAGATGAAAGTTGGGATCCTAACCGGTGGAGGCGATTGTCCCGGACTCAACGCAGTCATTCGTGCCATTGTTCGCAAAGGAGTCTTTCATTACGAAGATGAATTTGTCGGCTTCCTCGAGGGCTGGCGCGGGTTACTGGAAGATAAAGCCATGCCCCTCGATCTCTCCAGCGTAGGCGGAATCCTGCCGCGGGGCGGCACCATCCTGCGCACTTCTCGCACCAATCCCGCCAAGCATCCCGGCGGCATAGATCAATGCATTGAGAGCTTAAAGAAGTACGGCGTGCAAGCGCTAATTGCAATCGGAGGTGACGACACACTCTCCGTTGCGCAGAGGCTCCATGAAAAGGGGATTCAAGTCGTGGGTGTCCCCAAGACCATAGACAATGACTTGGCGGGTACAGACTACACCTTCGGCTTTGATACCGCCGTCAACGTAGCCACCGGTGCAATTGACCGCGTGCACACTACCGCCGAGGCCCACAACCGGGTGATGGTCGTAGAAGTGATGGGGCGTGACTCGGGCTGGATCGCTATGTACAGCGGCATTGCGGGAGGTGCAGATGTCATCCTGATCCCGGAAGTCCCCTTCGACATCGATAAGGTCGCCGAGACTATTCGTCTGCGGCACGGTCGCGGGCGCTATTTCAGCATCGTGGTGGTGGCCGAGGGTGCGAAGTTCTCGACCGACGTGGATCCCGAGCACGGGGCACCAATCGTGCAAGATATGGGCCGGGATGAGTTCGGGCACGCACGGCTAGGCGGTATCGGGAACATCTTGGCCCGGGAGATCGAAAAACGCACCGGCTTCGAAACACGCACTGTCGTACTGGGCCACATCCAGCGGGGCGGCTCACCCAGCGCGTTCGATCGCGTACTCGCCACTCGTTATGGCATTGGGGCAATCGACATGGTGCATCGCAGCGAGTTTGGCTGCATGGCGGCGCTGCGTGGCAACAAGGTCGTTTCTGTGCCACTGGCCGATGCCATCGCTAAGACCCGCACCGTGGACAAGGAAATGATCGATGTCGCTTTCGGTATTCTCGACAAGCTGACGAAGGATAAGGAAGCGGTGGCGGACTAGGCCGAGATTGCTGATTGGTAAATTGTTGATTGGAAAAATTCTGTGACAATGAAGGCTAGCCAGCCGTTTAGCGAGAGGCCGCAAAGATTAGGGCACGGGAGCAACCCGTGCCCTTCAAACCCACGATGTAGTATTCCGTATTATTGGCTCTGCCCCGCGGCCTTTGTCGGCTGCACTTCCCTGCCTGGCGGAGCCACATAAATCACCGGGACGCTTTGCTTCCTGATCATGTCATTCAACGCCACCAGGTCAGTGGACATGACCTGCTTCCATTGAGCGATCAGCGGCCCAGCCTGCTGGCTTAGTTCTTCGAATGCCTGAAGTTGCTGCTGCGTAGGGGGCGCATCCGCGCTATCAACACTACCCTGCAACGAATGCAGACGCTCATCAATCATGACGGGAAAGTTCAGGTTCGCCTCCGAGCTTTTCGCACTTACCTGCAGCAGCTTCTCTTCGACCGGAGTGATTTTCCTGTCCAGATCTTCCGAGGCGGAAACGATCGGCTTGAACCGCCCGTCCTCACCAAGACGCCGGTTGAGAGTATGAAGCTGGGTCCGGGCTTCGCGGATTTCCTCCACCGTCTCATGCAGCTCGCTGACTCGGTCGCGGATTTTGATGGCGAGATCGAACTGCTTCTGAATATCCGCAGGCGATGCCTTGACGCGTTGGTCCAGCTTTATCTCCAATGGCACAGTTACGATTTTGCCATTTGCGGTTAGCCGTACCTGATAATTGCCCGGCAGGGCGAGTGGGCCACGCTCGCGGAGTTCGGCCCCGGGCTCGCCGGGAAGCTCGTGGGGACCTTCATATCGCAGGTCCCACGCGAAACGGTTCACACCTGCTTGGGCGGGAATCTTTTCCAGAGGTGGTTCCTCGTCGGGCCACTCCGGAGGAGTCTCGGTTTTCTTCTTCTCCACACTGGAAAACTGGCGGACGACTCTATTCTGTGAATCGAGGATGTCCAACGTTACCGGGCCCTTGGGGGCAGCCTTGAAGTAATAGGTCACGAGCGCGCCCCTGGGCGGGTTTTCACCAACCGGCTGGCGAAGCTCGAAGAATAGCGGCCAATGCATGCGATACGTCGTAGGCGGCTTGTAGAGGATCATCTCGTCGTTTCTCTGAGTGCTGGTTTGGCGCAGGGGCGTGATGTCGTCGAGGATCCAGAACGAGCGTCCGTGCGTGGCCACTATGAGGTCATCATTCTTAACCACCAGATCGTGAATTGGCGTGTTCGGCAGATTCAACTGCAAGGATTGCCAGTGCGCGCCATCGCCGAGGGAAATGTAGATGCCGGTTTCCGTGCCAGCATAGAGCATCTCCTTTTGGCGGGGATCCTCTCGGACAGCATGCACGTACGCTCCATCGGCAATACCGTCCGTAATCTTCTTCCACGTCTTGCCAAAATCAGTGGTCTTGAAGATATAAGGTTTCAAGTCGTCCAACTTGTGGGCATCTATTGCGGCGTAGGCGGTGCCGGCATCGTGCGGCGAGGCTTCGATCAGGCTCACCATGCTCCATTCAGGAATTCCTCTGGGTGTGATGTTGGTCCAAGACTTTCCACCGTCACGAGTGATCTGAATAAGACCATCATCTGTTCCCACCCAGATCAGATCTTTTTGCACGGGTGATTCGGCAATCGTGAATACCGTGTCGTAATACTCGACGCTGGTATTGTCCTTGGTTACAGGACCGCCCGATGATTCCTGCTTGCTTTTGTCGTTGCGGGTGAGGTCAGAACTGATCGGGGTCCAACTCAGGCCTTGATCAGTGCTTTTGAAGACCACTTCCGCCGCGGTGTACAGGACGTCAGGATTATGTGTCGAGATAACAATCGGTTCCGTCCAGCCCAGGCGATACTTCAGGTCTTTTGCGCCGTGCCCGGCGGAATCTATGGGCCAGACGGTGATGTCCTGCTCCTGCTGTGTACGCTTGTCCCAGCGGGTGAGGTAGCCTCCACCGGAGCCTGCATAAACAATGTTTGCGTCGCGCGGATCAGGGACAACATAGCCGCTCTCGCCGCCGCCCACTTCATACCAATGCTGGCGGCCGATGTAGCCTTCGTCGGTGCGGCTGGCAATCCCCACCGTGCTGTTGTCCTGTTGCGCGCCATACACGTAATAGAGAAACTGGTTGTCGGTCGACACGTGATAGAACTGCGCCGTCGGCTGGTTGTACTGCGTGGTCCAAGTCTTGCCGCCATCGACGGTGAGGGTCGCGCCGCCATCGTTGCCGTTAATCATTCGCATGGGATTCGTGGGATCGATCCAGAGTCCGTGGTGATCGCCATGCGGCGCTGGCAGCAATGTGAGCGTCTTGCCGCCATCGGTGGAACGAAATAGGCCGGTGTTGAGCATGTACACCGTGTCTACGCTCTTGGGATCGGCAAAGATATGAGTGAAATACCAGGCACGCTGCGTGAGCCGCTGGTCTTCGTTCACTCTGATCCAGGTGTCGCCGCCATCATCGGAACGATAGAGCCCGCTTTCTTTCGCTTCGATGAGCGCATAAATGCGGTTGGAGTCGCCTCCAGAAACCGAGATGCCAGTCCGTCCAAGAACTCCCGAGGGCAGGCCTTTCCCATCCAGGTGTTTCCAGGTGTTGCCGCCATCGACGGACTTGTAAAGTCCGCTACCGGGGCCACCGCTGGTCAGGCTCCATGGCGCGCGCGAACCCTCCCAGAGAGCGGCGAAGAGCACATTGGGATTGTGAGGATCGAACGTCAGGTCAATGGCGCCAGTCTTGTCATCCTTGAACAGAATCTTCTCCCAGGTCTTGCCGCCATCGCTGGAGCGGAAAACGCCGCGGTCAGGATTCGGGCCATAAGCATGGCCAAGCGCCGCAACATAGACAAGATCCGGATTGCGAGGATGAACTAGAACTCGGGCGATGTGCTGCGTGTTGTTCAGACCAATGTGGGTCCAGGTTTTGCCGCCGTCAGTCGATTTGTACATTCCATCGCCATACGAGATGTTGCCGCGAATGCAGGACTCTCCGGTGCCGAGATAGATCACGGCCGGGTTGGACTCGGATACTGCGATTGCGCCAATTGAAGAGATGTGTTCCTTGTCAAAGAGCGGAGTCCATTTCGTACCGCCGTCGGTTGTCTGCCAAACGCCACCCGCCACACCACCGAAGTAGAACGTGTACGGATCGCCGGGCACCCCGGTCACAGCCAGAACGCGGCCGCCACGGAATGGTCCGATGGAGCGCCACTTCATGCCTTTGAATAGGTTCTCGTTGTATTGCTGCGCCGAGACGGTGACCGCAGCCGGCAAGCTCAATAGGGCCACCGCAAGAATAGCCGAGAAGAAGTTAGTGCGCCTGAGATTCATGACGACACGGACCTCCGAGGGTTTTTAAGGGCGAACCATCTTAACTCCTGGGGGGGGCTAACCTGGATAAACGATTTCTGCGGGCGGGGTGTGTTCGCCCAAATTGTCAAGAGATCGGGGGTGGCGGAGAAGTGCCGCCCTGCTCTCGAACCGCTGTAGCCAAGCTGTATGATGTGCCGAACTTATGACCGCAAGTCTCGCCCGGCAAGCCTCGCGCTGGCTCACGACCCGACGAGTGCGTGTGCACGGACTCCTAGTTGCGGTCTGCCTGTGGTCGGTTTACGTGTGGGACATCGCCACGCCCGGGTTGCGCGACCGCAACGGCCTACTAAAAGGAACTGATTTCCTCTACTTCTACATAATAGGATACATCGCACGTGTGGGACACGGGTCCGACCTGTACGACATGAACGCGCAGGCGGCCCTGGCGCATAAACTCGTGCCGGAGTCGGCCGGAATATTTTATCTGCCGCTTTATGGTCCGCAGGTGTCATTGTTCTTTGCTCCATTTGCGCGGCTACCGTATGCATGCGCACTCACGATTTGGCTGCTGCTCAACATTTTCATTTATGGTTTGTGTTGTTACGCGATATGGAGAACGTGCGCGCACCTGCGATCTGAAGCATCAACTGTGCTGCTTCTGGCGATTGCCTGTCCTGCTCTTTTCCATCTCATCGCGTGGGGGCAAACGTCGGCACTGGCGCTGGCATGCTTGACGCTGGCTTTCCTGGCGCTGCGGTCGGACCGGCGGTTCCTGGCGGGGCTGGCGATTGGGCTTTTGATCTTCAAACCGCAGTTGGGACTGGTGGCTGCGTCTCTATTTCTATTTGCGCGGGAATGGAAAATTGTCTTGGGAGCTCTGCTGGCGTCGCTGGGAGAATTGGCCACTGGTTGGCTCTATTACGGCACGCCCGTGATGCGTGACTACGCCCACCATCTGTTGCACGTTCGCGAAGTGCTCCCCTTACTTGAACCAAAGCCTTACCAGATGCACTCGCTGCGGGCTTTCTGGTCACTGCTGGTGCCGTGGCCGGGTTTGGCATTTGCGGTGTACTTGATCACAGTGGTGATCGCATTAGTACTCACGCTCAGATTATGGCGTACCACGGCGCCATTGAGTTTGCGTTACTCGGGGTTGCTGCTGGCGACAGTGCTGGTGGCGCCGCATTTGACCATATACGACCTCGTGATTGTAGCGCCGGCATTTCTATTGCTCGCGGATTGGGTGATCGGAAATCCGGAAAATCAGCTCAGTGACGAGTTGAAGATACTCCTGTATCTCTCCTACACGCTCCCATTACTTGGGCCAATAGCGCGCTGGACACATGTGCAGCTTTCTGTGATAGCACTTACTGCTGTGTTATGGCTCGCTTGGCAGTTGGCGCAAAAGAACTCTACCTGCCGAACAGAAACGTAAGCGCCTCAGGAAGACGCGAGGCCCAAGCGGATTCATCATGAATGGCGCCTTCGTCAATCTTCAAGAGCAATCGCCGGTCACCAAGTCCTGCGTGGCGCAAGATTTTACTGAATTCGTGGACATCGTCCACGACCTCTTGATCTTTGTCCTTACGCCTAGTTTCCTTCGTTCCAATCGCGAGAAAAACACGGTCAGGCCAGTCTCGAACATGCCGGCTATCTCTAAGCAATTGACGGTTCGAAATGGACAATGATGGGCTCTCCAGAAGCAAGCGGCCAAAAAAGCCGGGCACGGCCATAGCGGTGTAAAGCGAAATGCTCGCTCCCAAAGATGAACCGCCCAACCCCGTTTGCTCCGGCAATTTGGCGGTACGGTAGTTCTTTTGGACAAAGGGCATCACTTCCCGCAACAAGAAATCTGGATATTTTTTGCCCTGCGGTCGCAGAATGGGCGGACTGAAGGAGCGATATGGCAGGTATTCCTTCATGCGGTCTTTTTGCGCGTTATCGATGCCCACAATAATCATGGGCGGGATCTTCTGTTCGCGGATCAGTCGGTTGGCGGTCTCATCTGCCTGCCACTCGATGCCGGTATAGGCCGTGGTGCGGTCAAATAGATTTTGTCCGTCATTCAGGTAGAGCACGGGGTAGCGCCGCTCGTTTCCTGGATCGTCATAGCCGGGCGGTAGCCAAACACGCAGCAGACGCATGTTGTGAAAGACCCTGCTCCTGAGTTCGTGCAGGCGCAGGTCTCCGGTTACAGACGAATTCTGATTCGTTCCGAATTGCTGTGCGGCTGCCGACTTTTGCTGTTCGGTGGTTTCTGACATTGAGAATTGGAGTGAATCAGCACAGAAAGGTTTCAGGGATTACGGATGGAATGTAAAACCATCACCGACGACAGGAGTGTGATGCTCAAAATGAGAACTAACGAGGTAAGGCAAAGTAGACACCACACCGCCAACACAAAGGCTTCAACGTAGGTGAGGTAAAGCGCAAATGCGAGGCCTCCCAGAGCGCCGATGAGAAGCATGGCCGGAGTCTCAGCTTTCGCTCGGTAAAGAGTCGAAAGAGCTAACAACATGGCGTAACCAATAATGCCAATCAGCGCGACCGGCAGTCCCAACACAACCGAATAGGTGCTGCGGTTGACGATGTCGCAATTGAAGCTTTCTCCCAAGTCACAGTAGGAGGATGCCGATTTCGCATAATGGCTCTGCAAAGCAAGTGAGGATACCGCAATTCCGGCGAGAGCCAGCACCGCAATCACAAGGCAGATGCGCCGGGATGCAGGCTTCATGGCAGGGCGCATCCGGTCTTTTCACTCAACTCCTGCAGGGGAAACACACGTTCTTGTACGTCTCCATCGGGGAACTTCCACGTGGGAAACCGCTTCACGCCAGCATCTTTACACTGTTGCGTCTCGCCGCGCTGACCGCGAATGCCGCACTCAATATACGGAACATGCCCAAAGGAAGTACCGAACATCTCCTTTTGCTCTGCGCAATGCGAGCACCAGTAAGCCCCATACATTTTCACCTGCTTTGCCGCCAGGCACCGAGCGAAGACATCATACCTGTGAGCTCGTTTGTGGCCTAAGTAGTAGGCAGCTGCAAACGCCGCAACAATTAGCACTGCCACCAGAAGTTTCCGCAGCCTGCTGCTTTGGGGCTGCTGTTCTCGCTGAGCTTTTCGTTTTCTTCGCTCTTGGGACATGCAAAACTTTCTTATACCACGACGTTCAGGGCCGAGGGCAGGACGTCGAGCATCTGGCAGTGCAAAGTGAGGACCTCCCCGTCCACCATGACATCAACAGGTGCATCGAGGAAGAATTCAACTAGCCGGACCGAATGTCGCTCCGCCAGTGGATGATTGATATGGGTGCCGTCGTATAGCGTATGCAAATTGCGGATCAATCCCAGGCGTCCGACAGGTCCCCACCGAACATATTCGATAAGCCCGTCATTCACCGCCGCGTGGGGAGCAATCTTCATGGTGCCCCCCGTAAATTTGCTGTTGTTGAAAGAGAGGAAGAGACATCGCCGCCGATCGATCTCGCCTTGGCCATCGAGACGCAGTGGAAGCGGGCGGCGATCGAGACGAACCAGGCCGGTAAAGATAGCTAGCATGTAGCCGAGTTGCCCGTAACGCTGAAACCTGCGGGCGCGTACGGCCGCCACGTCGGCGGCGAATCCCATGCTGAGCAGGTTGATGTAGTGGATCACGCCGTCTTTGTGGGTCATGCGCAGAACGTCACAGCCTTGGGAGCGACCTGCGAGCAAAGCTGCCATCGCGAAGTCGACGCCCTGATCGCTGAAATCACGCAGAAAAGAGTTCCCTGTGCCGAGCGGAAGAAAGGCCAGCGTGGGACGCTCGCCAGTATGCGCGCCGGGCTGCATCTGGGCGTCGGGAAAAAGACCATTCACAATCTCATAGGAAGTTCCGTCCCCGCCCACCGCAAGAAAACGCCGATAGCCGCGAGCATAGGCATCACGAGTCAGCTCTGTTGCCTGGCCGGGAGCTTTCGTCTCCACCATGTCCAGCTTGATTCCTGCAGCCCGCACACGATCTAGCGCCGGTGTTGCGAGCTTTCGGCAACGGCCTCCGCCCGCCGCCGGGTTCACGATTGCGAAGAACGTATCGCTCACAGCTCGACCAGGGCGGCGGCACGGTCGAGCGTCTTGCCAATCTCTTCGGCGAGAACTGTGCGTTTGATTTTCATGGATGCAGTGCGCGGAAAATCCTTATTCCAGATGACGTACCCGCCCACACGTTTGAAGTCGGGCAGGCGGCGATTGGGCGTGACCAGTTTATCGCGGAGCCATTCGGTAAATTCCTGACCTTGCTCCAGGCGCACTACGATGACTAACATTTCCTTCCCCAGGGCTTTCGTCGGCCAGATGTAGTTCGCCGCAAAGACGCAGTATTCCTTTACCGGCAAGTCTTCGAAAACGTTTTCGATATCTTCGGGATAGATATTCTTGCCGCCTTCGGTGACGATCATGTTTTTCTTGCGGCCGAAAAGCTGGAGATGTCCAGCCCCATCGAAGCGGCCCAAATCTCCGGTGAGCAGCCAGCCATCGACGATGGTTTGCGCGGTCAGTTCCGGATCATCGAGGTAGTGGGACATGACCGTCTTGCTGCGCGCCGCCACTTCACCGATGCCTTCGGAATCTGGATTGAGAATGCGCAGTTCCATGCCGGGAAGCGGCTTGCCCACGGTATCCGCGCGGAAGGGTTTGAAGTCATTCAGGGTGAGCGCGGTGCCAGCTTCGGTCAGACCGTATCCGTTGGCCACAGGAATTCCCAAGCCGTAAAAGAACTGCAGGGTTGAAGGCTCCATAAACGCGCCACCGGTAAATAGCGCGAGCAGTTGCCCGCCAAATGCCTTGTGGACCTGCGGCAAGAGCTTGCGGCTGAGCGGCAGGTTGGGACGCCAGCGCGTGAGCAGTTTATTCAGTCCGATGATGGCGTTGAGCAGGGTACGTTTGGCCGTGGGCAGCTCGTCGAATTTCGCGCGCAGTCCACGCTCCAGGTTTTTGAGCACCATCGGAACCAAGCTCGCGTAGGTAATCTGGTATCGCACGAATGCATCGCGCACATACTCGGGCCGCAGCGTTCGCAGGTGCACGACGCAAGCGCCACAAACGAAAGGCCCAATGAAGCCCACCATAAAGTCAATCGCGTGATTAGTGGGAAGAATGCTGAGATAACGAACTCCGGGCCAGAAGGGATACCAAGCCGTTAGCGAAGTACACTGCTCGAGATAATTTTCGTGGGTGAGCACGCAGCCTTTCGGTCGCCCACCAGTACCAGAGGAATAGACGATGCAGGCGACATCTTCACGGCGGCGCGCAGCGAAGACCGGGTCGCCCCTGCGACGGAACTCCTCCCAGCGAAATGCGCCGGCCAGTTCGGCACTCGCGGGCGCTTCCGTGACCAGAACTGTCCCTACTTTCAAAGTCTTGAATTCCGGTGACTGCATGATGGCACGCCACAAATAATATTCGACAACCAGAACTTTGGATTTCGCGTGCGCCAGAAGTTGCAGGTGCTCCGCCGCGGTTAGTTTGTAGTCCAGCGGCACGAGGATCCCGCCCACATAAAAGATGGCGTATGCGGAGATGAGCCATTTGGACTGGTTAGTCATGATGATGGCGGCGCGATCACCTGGACCGAATTCAGTGTCCTCGAGGGCGCGAGCCAGAGGCAGGGCCATTTCCTTGAAATCCGAATAAGTAAGGCGGGTTTTCTCCCGGTCGCGATCGGCTTCGATCAGGCAGGTCTCGTTGGGCCAGCGGTCGAAGGCGTCACGCAATGCAGCACCCAGGCTCTGGTATTGGCGGAGATCGAGCATCAAGAGAATTGTTGATTGTAGATTGTGGATGGGAGATTGAAAATCATGTCTTTGCGGGTGGTTCGCAATCAACAATCAAGAATCATCAATCTACAATCTTGCCTGAATCCGGTTGGCCAGGGTGCGGAAGTCGGAGACTCCCTGCAGGTCGTAGTCGGGGAGCTCGATTTGAAAATGGTGCTCGAGCCGCGTAAGCAGATCCAGTGTTTGCAGGCTGTCGATGCCAAGCGTCTTGAAGAAATCGTCGTCGGCAGAGAGTTTCTCCCGCGGCACTTTGAAATGGGACGCGGCAAGGCTGAGGATTTCCTCAAGAGTCTGGTCAGTAGTCGGCATAGGTTCTTTTGTGCTCGTTGCTGATTATAAAGTGGCTCGAAGCGAGTCACGGTAAATACGGCTGCGCGTCCGTGCTCTCCGTGAACTTGCGCAGGCCGGCTTCCACCGAAGGCCGGGTGAACAGTTCGCAGAAAATATCAATCTCTCGTCGTAACTCCTCATACGGGATCGGCTTGATGAACTGCTTGGCCGCACTCGCAGTATGACGGTCGAATTTGCCGATTTGCGCCGCTGTTACGCGAGCCAGTTTGAGAACTTCGCCTTCCGCGACAACCTGACTGACTAAGCCGACCGATTGCATCTTAGTGGCATTGAAGCTGCGGCCCGTTAGAAGCAAGTCACGTACGACGCTATTCCCCAAGTCCCGCTTCAGGCGTGGGATGCCACCGAAGCCGGGGATGAGTCCCAAACGCAGCTCCGGGAAGCAGAAGCGGGCCATCTTGTCTGCGATAATCAAGTCACAAACGAGGGCGAGTTCGAATCCGCCACCGAAAGCGACGCCGTGCACCGCGGCAATCGTAGTAAGCGGCGCGGCATCGATGGCGTTCAGCACGCGGTGGGTGCGTTCCAGAAATTCGCGGACGCCCTTGATAGCTTCATCTTTGGCCATCTGCTGGGAACGGTGATAGAGCTCGCGAAGGTCGGCCCCCGCGCAGAAACCGGATGGCAGCGTGCTGTAAATGATGAGTGCGTGGGCTTCGGGAGCGAGATTCTTAAGGGCATTGGCGAACTTCTCGAATTCGTCGAGAGTGAGCGAGCCTAACTCGTTGCACGGCGCGCGGTGGAGAGCGAGCTCGATGACGCCGTCTTTTAGGTCCCAGGAGAGGGAGTCGCCTTGAAAATGGTTCATCAATCTAACCGACTGCTTGCTTCTGGCTGTACAAGTCTTCGATCTCCGCCTGCAAATGGCGGGCAATCACATCACGTTTTAGCTTGCCATTCGCCGTCAGCATCCCGTTCTCAATCGAGAACGGCTCTGCATGGATGTGAAATGCCCGAACCTGCTTGTAGTGCGGCAGTGTCCGATTCAAAGCATCCAGCGCCGATTGCACCTGCTCGCGGGTTACGCCGCCGGTCACGATTGCAGAAAGATATCCGCGCCCATTTCCCACAAGCACAACCTGCTGCGCTCCAGGAATGTGCTGCAGCAGCTTATCCTCGATCGGCTCAGGAGCGACGTTGTGACCCGAGCTAAGAATAATGAGGTTCTTGATTCGGCCGATAATGCGCCAGTTGCCTTCTGCGTTGACCTCGCCCTGGTCCCCAGTATGGAACCAGCCGTCGCGCAGCACCTTGGCGGTTTCTTGTGGCCGGTTCCAATATCCAGGAAAGATGTTCGGCCCGCGGACGATGATTTCATCGTTCTCGCCGAGCTTCATTTCGATTCCCTCGATGGTTGGGCCAACGCGTCCGGGTTCAACGTGGCGCGGGTCGTCCAAGGTGCAGATTCCAGTAGTTTCGGTAAGTCCATAGCCTTGCAATACCGGGATGCCGAGCATCATAAAGTAGCACTGGGTCTCCACATTCAGCGGAGCCGAGCCAGAGATAAGGGCTTTCAGTTTCGAGCCAATCATCTTTTTGCGGATCGTCGGAAACACGAGCGCATGGGCCAGCCACAGCCAGAAGCTATCGCCGGGGTGAGGCTGCCTTTCCTGGAGACGAATCCACGCAGCCTTCGCCCGGCCGTAGATTGCTTGCGCCAGTCCGCCAGTCTGCCATAGCTGCTCGTCGACCCCCTTGCGCATGCGTTCGAGGAGCGCCGGCACATTGAGAAAATAATCCGGTGCAGCCGCTCGCATGTCCTGCGCCAGCTTACCGAGATCGGTGTTCAAGGTCAGCAGGCTGCGACGCAGGAGGCAAGTGAGTAGCACGATCCACGATGCAGCGAAACAGAACGGAAGATAATGAAATACGCGATCGTGGCCGCATTTGTTCTCCATCAGAATATCGAGCCGGCCAGAGGTGCAACTCAGCATGTGAGTGATATTGCCGGCAGTGAGGACGACGCCTTTCGGCTCGCCCGAGGTGCCGGAAGTGTAGATGATGGTGACAGCATCGGAGTCAGCGAGTTCTGTCGTCCCGACCGTTATCGTGTTCTCAGCCGCACCAATGTTTCGAGAGGTGAAGATATCGTCAAACAGGTGTCGCGCCGGCGCGTCGCGCCAGTCCTTCACAATGCCGTCGCGAAGCGTAGCATCTGCGCAGCAGATGAGAGCGGGCGAACAGTCCTTCATCATCGCAACAAGTTCTGCGGTCGCCTGCCGCGCATAGAGTGGCACGACGATGAGGCCCTCGGCCATGATGGCCAGATCCATCGCGACCCAGCGGATGCTGTTGTGGGCGAGCAGTGCACAGCGGTCACCACGTTTGATGCCTTGTCGCTTCAGGAAAGCTCGCGCGGTTTCCACGTGTCCTAATAATTCGCGACCGGTGACAGTCGTAAGCTGGCTGTCTCGGATCTCCTGAAGGATGGGCATGTCGCGAGCCTGTTCGAGCTGGACGAAGATGTTTTCCGGAAAACTCATGGAGCAAGATGGCTCTTTCAGTCCCTACGGGATTCGGGCATAACGTCTGGAATGACAATTTTTGAAAAAACTAAACTGTGCAACCATCAGCCGTACCCCTCAACCAGCTTTCGCAGGTTTGGGCTGAGCGGTGGCAAGTAGTCTTCCCAACTCCATTCGCCTTTGCGCGTCGGAAACTCTGGATAACGCCGCTGCACTTCTTCTTCGAAGTAGACACCCATGCGCGCCATGACTTTCAGGTTCTTCACGACAGTACGGCCGATTCCCTCGGCAATCGATTCGCGTTCCTTACAGAGTTTGTCGAGCGCCACGAGCAGCTTCGACTCGAGATCACAGTCATCGACATTCATCAACAGATCCTGGTGGCCGCGCTCGTTCATTAAATTGCGGATGCGCTCGTCCATCGTGATTCCGGCGGAAGGTACCAACGCGGGCATGGAAGTCACGATGCCGTGATAACGCGAGGAGACCATCATGTGACAGGCCCGCAGGATGCTCACCAGTTCGTACATGTTGTGGTCATCCGAGGTGAGCACGGGCACGCCACCGAGTTTCTCGGAGATGCGATAGCCCGGACGCGCGTCCAGGCGCTCAGTCGCAACCATGATTACGAACACGTTCCGCCGCTTACGGAATGTGTCCACCGCGTTGGCGATGGCCGTCAGGTAGTGCTCGTAAGCTCGGTCCGCCTCTGGCCCAGAGTTGTGGAAGTACAGCGATCGGTAGTGGCTGTCCTTGTACGCGCCCGTGACACCGTGCAGCGCGAATTTAACAACTGAGGCCTTGACCGGCCACTCGAAAGGATTAATCGGGCATACGACCAGCACGGGCTTGCTGCCGTCCCAACCCACTTGTCGCAGGGTCTTTTGCCCATACTCGGCGGGATGCGGCTCAAAGGTCCAGCCAGTGTCGGTACCCAATTCAGTGGGTACGCCGAGCTCGCGTAGAACAGTTCGTGATTCTTCATTGCGGGTGATGATCAGCGAATTCTGGCAATAGCGTGCACACATCTTGGCGATTGGTGAGTCCATATATCCAGCCTCGGCGCCGTAGCCAACCGAGAGCTTGTTCTCTGCCGCCGCAATTCCCAAAGACCCGATCATCATCGTGGTCAGCGCATTGGCGAACTTGCTCTTGAACATCGAGCCTTCGCAAGCGACCACACCATGATGCTTGGGGACTTCGTCAAAAAGAAATGGCGGAAAGATGTCGGGTAGACGCACCTGCGCCGCGCCCTCGAAATATCCGGGAGTGAACTTGAAATTCTGCGTCATTACGCTAAAGGCCACGTTCTCCGGGCCGAGAATCTGACGAATCTGGCGCAACATTTCCTCGACGCGCAAATCGGAACCAGTGTTGCGGGCGCCGTTGTAACCGGCAAAGAGCAGCTTGAGCTTCTGGCCGGGCTGCCATGGCTTCCCTTTCCCCAGCATCCAGCGGAGCTTGGAAATTTCGATGAGGCTGCTGACCCAAGCCTCAAGCATGAAGTCCATCATGTGGCCGATCCTCCCGCCTTGGCGGTGGGCCACTCCTGGTAAGCATACTTGAAGTCGTTTTCGCGGCTAAACTTCAGCAAGGGATAACTGTATTGCGAAAACGGCACAGGTTTGCGGTCCAGTTCGGTCGTGACCCGGGTGTTGTCGAATACCGTATTCCAGGTCAGGTACGGCAGGAAGACGTTCATTAATGATGCGCCGTATCCCACTGACCCTTTGTGATTGGAAAGCATCTTGACGATCGCCAAAAAAGGCCGCTCAAAGCCGGGCGCGAACCAGGGGCCGTGTTTGTGTTGCGTTGCGGCGAGCGCATCGGTTAATTCGCGAAAGGTTTGCGAATCGGTCCCGGAAGAAAGGTGGTACGTATCGTACTGCGGATTTTGTTTCTGGTGGAGCGTGGCGATAGCATCGGCAACGAAGTCTACGTTGACTATGTCGATCTTGTCGTCGGGACGAAATGGAAGCACCGGCAAGCCCGCTAGAAAAACGAAAGCCTTCACCATGTCGAATTGCGTGGTCTGCGGGTATCGGCTGTCTCCGAGCACAATGCTGGGCCGGAAGATCGTCTTCGGCGTGTCTGGCAGGAGCTGCCGGATCATGTGCTCGCAGAACTTCTTTGTCCGTGCGTACGGATCGTAATCGGAACGGTCCCACTCAATGGACTTATCTTCCGTAACCACTTCATTGCTCCGTTTTCCGGCCACCGCCACCGTACTCACGTGGCTGAAGCGGCGTAGTCCATGCTCATTGCGAGCATGCATGGCAAGCTTGACAACCTCAAGCGTGCCGCGCAGATTCACGTTCAGACAAGCCTTCTCGGATTTGCGGTTCAAAGAGGCTGCGCAGTGAATGACCGAATCGGTTGTCTGCACCAGCCGGCCGTAATCGTCGTCTGCGATACCGAACTGCGGACCGGTAAGGTCGCCCCGGAAGATGTGAATGCGCGTGTGCAGGTGGTTGTGGAAACGCGGGAAATCCAGATGCAACTGCAGCGCGTGCCAGAGACGCACTTCGGCTTCGTGCGGGTCCTGCGCCCGAACTAAGAGATTCAGCGGGTCTTTATAGGTTTCCAGCAGGTTGGCAGCTACGTGCGCGCCGATGTAGCCGGTGGAACCGGTCAGGAATATCGCCACGTTGCCCAGTCGGTTCCGGTCTTGATGGTCTCGCCGTTCGTTGACGCCTCAGCCGTGAGTTGAAAAGCGCGCCGCGGACGAAATTCCAGCGCACGTCCTTCAATCAGAGGATAAGTCCATTTGCGCAGCGCTGGTATATGAATGTCGATCCAGTATTCCCACCAATCAATGGAACGCGTGTCATAGCCAAAATCAGTTTTTTCTCTCGGTTCCAACGCATGCGAGAGTTTTTCAATGTTGTCCGCCACGAAGTCGTGTTCGTTATGCAGAATGAAAGGTTCGAAGAGCTCAATGAGCTTTTGAAGTTTCTCTAGGCTGCGTTCGGCACGGGCCAGCGGTGGACGTTTCAGTGGCAAAGGCGACATGATGTGCTGGATCGATTTGATGATCGCGATCTGTGCGGGTGCCGACATCCGGCGGTAGCGTTCTTTCGATACCGATATCGCGTCGAAGCGAAGGCGCAGCCAGTATTCCAGGCCCTCTTGCGCACGGTAGTGCTTGCGGTGCGCGAGAGAGGTGAGCTCAATGGATCGCCGCATGTCACAAGGATTCGTCACCGAGGTGGCGAGCTGGTAAACGGGCTCATTCCGGCGTTCGATAATCGCAGCGGCAACCAGGGTGATACCCCGGCAAACGGCGTCCACGGGAATGATATCCAGGCGCTTGCGCTGGTTCGAAGGAAGCTGGCGGAAGTAAGTTCCCAATAGGTACGACAGTGAGGCGGAGGTGTTAATGCCTTCATTCCAGCCGAGGAACGGCTTCTCGATGGACGTTTCCACGATCGCGGGCCGCACAATCGCAATCGGCAGCCCGGCACCGTGCCTGCAGATTAGCGATTCGGCCAGGCTTTTGCTGAAAGTATAAGTATTGGGCCAGCCGAGCTCGCGAGCGCGCTTGGTGCCGGCTTCGGTCAGGTAATTGCGTAACCAGCGGATGCGGTTCTTGCGGATCTGGTTCTCGAGAGCGACACCGCGCAGGGTTTTGGCGGCGTGTTCTTTACCCAGAGCCTGAAGGCGAACTTCCTCAGTGACCTCGGCACTTTCAGACTTCTCTTCGGCTAGTTCCACGAACACGTGCAGTGTGCGCAATTCGTGTTCCGCGTCGAAGTCCAGCACACCCGCAGGCGTGTAGTTGGGCCGAAGTTTTTCGCTTACGCGGCCATCGCGTGCACCCGCTACATAGCAAGTAGAAAGGTGCAGCAGACCAGCGTGGTCCGACTTGCGGACGAAGTCCACGATGTTCACCACAGCATCGACGTTCGTCGCCAGGGCATCGCGCAAGTCGGGATTGAAATCCGTCAAGCCAGAGCTGTTGATAATGAGATCGAGATGCTTCCGAAGTTTTTCGTAGCATCCGAGCGCAAGTCCCAGGTCTGGCTGAGTGACGTCGCCTTCCGCCACTTCGACTTTTTTACTGATGAAAGCCGGCAGATCCAAGCCATATCGCGCGTAGAGAGGATCAAAAACTGGCGATTCCTCGATCATCTTTTCGAAACGGTCGATGGCTGGGTTCGATTTCTGGCGGCGGACTAGCAGATAGACCTTCTCGATTTCCGGCAGATCCATCAGTATGTTGACCAGCCAGACCTTGCCAATGAAACCGGTTACGCCGATCAGCATGACCTGTTTCCCTGCCATTGCTTTTCGGACGGAAAATGGCCGCCGCGACTCAGGTTGGTTGTCAAAATAAACGAGGGGCCGTGTGAGCAGGGGGGCCTGCCGCACGGCGGGGATCACGGCGGCTTCCAGGACTTCGAGGCCACCGCGATCGAGGTCACGGACCAGTTGATCTGGCCTGCGGCGACCATCCGGGCCTGCGCCAGTAATCCGGGCAAACAGGCCGCGGGGTCGGATCACCGGATCAAGCAAACGTCCGGTAGCAATTCCGCCTCGGAATTCCAGGCGATTTGCGATCAACCATTTTGCCCCAAGATGCTGTGCCAATGGCCGCATGACGTGGTCGAGCCCCTGGCTGACCAGGACGATGCTAGTTCCAGAGTCGACAAGCGCTTTGAGCTGACGGACGCCTTCGGGTTTAAGGTGCGGTTTCAGTTTGTATTCGAAGTACTCTTGGCCAAGCAGATCAAGGCGATCACGACTGACGCCCCGCAATACAGAATGCACAACTCGGGTTGCGAAGGCCCGATGAGCGGCATACAGAATCGGCCGGAGGATGGCCATCAGGAAGACCAGTCCCCGGCGCACCCACCGCTGCAAGAATGTCTGGGCATTCCAGGTGAAAAAAGCGACTGGCCGGACCGTGGTCAGATCCAGCAAGCTGCCTTCGACTCTCCAGTACACACTGGGAGCGGGGGAGTTGTGTTTTGGCTGATCCAATTTTGTATAAGTCCCGAGACTAAGGCTTTGGCAATCCTCCCCGGGTGAAAGATGTGCAAAGCTCCCTATTGTAAACAAATGCGCACAAAGAGCGAGCCTTTTTCCAAACGGACCTCGGTCCGTCAGTCGCTCGCTAACAGCAGCTTCGGAGCGGGGCCGCGAATTCCTGCTGCACACTCCCATGCGGCGGTTCGGACAGCTCGATGAGCTTGCCGGCGCGGGTGTGTTCCTTTGCGTCTGATGCTGCCAGCTTCGTCACCGGCATTTGTTGGTGGTGGACGGGGGTTTTCTGCCGGCGGCGTCAACCAATAAGACATCATTGGCCACTTTTGGTGCCTGGGTGCATTTCTTCTGTGTTCAGTGAACTCGGAGGGGACAGAGCAGACCGAGGCAGTTACTGTCGCGCGGCTGCAACCGCTGATCTGGTGTGTAGGATAAGTTGGTCAGCGTGCGATGCGCGCCCCAACTCCTTCCATCACCTGTATTACCTCCTGTAAGGTCACCATGGCGGTGTCTCCTGGCGTGGTCATGGCTAGTGCGCCGTGAGCGGCGCCGCATTCCACAGCCCACTGCGAATCCTGACCGGACAGCAAGCCGTAGATCAGGCCGGAAGCAAACGAATCGCCTCCTCCCACGCGATCAAAAATTTCAAGATTTTCGCGATTTTTTGCCTGGTAGAACTTGCCGTCGCAATAGCAGATCGCGCCCCAATCGTTCTGGGTAGCAGTCTTGGCTTTCCGCAACGTTGTCGCAACCACTTGGAAGGGATAATCTTTCACGACCCTTGCGATCATCTGCTTGAACCCATCAACTTCGAATTTCGAAAGATGCTCATCCATCCCAGGAACATCGTAGCCGAGCGCAGCCGAGAAATCCTCCTCATTGCCCAACATCACATTGACGCATGGTGCGATGCGGCGGTTGACCTCTTGGGCCTGTTTCTTGCCACCCATAGACTTCCACAAGGATGCGCGGTAGTTCAGGTCATACGAAACGATCGTGCCGTAGCGCTTTGCAACCTGCATGGCCTCCAACGCCATGTCGGGGGTCGTCGGCGAAAGGGCGCAGAAGATACCACCCGTGTGCAACCACCGCGCGCCATGCTTTCCAAAGATCTCATCCCAATCGATATCGCCTGGCTTAAGTTGCGAGACCGCCGTGTGTCCGCGATCGTAACAGCCTCCGGCCGCCCGGACGCCGAAGCCTCGTTCGGTGAAATTAAGACCGTTTCGCGCCGCGCGACCGACACCGTCGTGCTCGACCCAGCGCACGAGTGACTGATCCACGCCGCCCTGATAGACGAGATCCTGAAGCAGTCTACCCACTGGATCATTAGTGAACGCGGTGACAATGGCAGTATCCAGGCCGAAGCAGCGCTTCAGTCCGCGGGCGACGTTGTATTCTCCGCCGCCTTCGCACACTTCAAAGGTTCGCGTCGTCGAAATGCGCCTGTCGCCGGGGTCAAACCGGAGCATGACCTCCCCCAAACTGACCAGATCCCAGCGGCATTCCTGCTTCGCTTTGATCGCCACTCCCATGCGTTTACCTCAACACGCCCAGCACATTCCTAGCGTTCAGACAAGCGATTTCATAATCATGCTTGGGTCTCTCAGTTGACTACCCATCCAGCCAGGATGCACGAAGGGTGCGGCCTTTTGGAAAAAGCACTCTGATCGATTCCGTCCGGATAACGCTGCATCGCAAGCGGCCGCCCTCGCAGATGAGGCAGCATCCAGCACCTAATACGTCGGTAATGGTTAGTCAAGTCGCTCCTTGGCGATGCCGTCCTCTGGGAACAGGACTTTTTCGGGCGCGTGATCTTCACCTCATGGGCGGCCAATCCGGGTGATCTCTGCTCATTCAGACAAATCTCACTTCTCCCGTACGACTTCTTTCGGGCTCTTGTCCTGGCGAAGGCCCAGAAAACGAGGGTGCCGCAACTTCCCATCGACCGTCCACTCCGTAAACCCGATTTGTGCGACGAGCTTCGGCTTGACCCAATGGACCCCGCGACGCGGCAGGCCATCGCTAACAAACGGGCAGAGATCACTCTCCAGATCAGCAAGCTGCTTCCCCAAGCGACGTAGAGTAACGTGGTCGTATCCGGTGCCGACCTTGCCCGCGTACTTCAACTTCCCTCGCTCATAGTAGCCCACCAATAAGGCGCCGAAACCAATACGCTCGCCTCGGGGATCGGTGTACCCGCCGATGACAAACTCTTGCTCGTTGATGCACTTGAACTTCAGCCAGTCGCGTGATCGCGCCGAGACGTACACGCTGTCGCCATTTTTCGCGATTACCCCCTCCCAACCTTGCTTGCAAGCCTCCCGGTAGTACGCCTCGCCCTCTTTTGCGCGGTACCCAGTAAACCGCAGCGGGTCTTTGAACGCCAGCGCTTTGCGGAGAAGGTCTTTGCGGTAGTGCAAGGGCACCTGACGTATGTCGTAAGTGTCCAGGTACAACAGGTCGAACGCATAGAACAAGACAGGAACTTTGCGCCGGAGTTCCTCCGAGGGGCGCTGCACCTGCATGCGCTGCTGGAGTTTTGCGAAGCTGGTAATGCCACGATCAAAAGTGACGATCTCGCCGTCCGCGATAAAAGACGCCGTCTTCTGCGTCCCAAAGGCTCTGACCAGCTCGGGATACTTCTCATTCAGTGGCTTACGGTTCCGCGAAAAAAGCCTTACGTGGTGACCGTGCCGGAACCCAAGGCAGCGTTCGCCATCGAGCTTGATTTCGAACAGCCATCCGTCACGCGAAAAACGCTTTTCGGTCAATGTCGCTAGCATCGGCGCCACCCATGCTGGTTGTGTGCGTTTCCGAAGCCGAGCTCGCGCACTGGCGGGCAAATTCGTCCAAGGGGGCCAGATGCGCCACTTCAATCTACTTTCCCGTTACACGTTCATACAAGACATTCGACGTAAGAAGCCGCTAGCTATCGGTTGCGGCTACTGTCTGCCTGCGGAGTATGTCCGCGGCCTGGGCAAGCGTTAAATTATCGGGTACTCGGCGGAAACTAGAGCGATATTCCCTCTGCTGCACGCGAATCGTCTTGAAAAAGAGCGCCTTTCCTCTCATGTCCACATTCAGGACTACCATCTCCCAATGGCCCGGTGCGACTTCTGCCTGTCTAACTTCAAAGCGGCCGCCTTTGTCGAAGTGTCCAAGCAAGCCTCCAGCGAATTTCACTTCGTGGGTGAGATAACCAGTGATCTTTAGCAGCCTACCTTCTTTGGTATTGACCCACATCTCGCCCTCCATTTCATGGAACACATGGGCCTCGGGAGATGGAGGCTTGAAACTCGGGTTTGGTCTGAAGTTTAGTTTCACCAACTCTTCGCGATGTTCCCCGTAGCTGAAGAGCGATGCATCAGGCAACATTTCCAGCAGTCGTCTTGCCTGGTCACCATCTTCCTTCGTTCCTCGCTCGCTGCAACTTCCGCTGCTCGCCAGGATTACTTATTAGCCTCTGAATACGTTGGTCCTCTTTCCGCTGTTGCTCCTGCGAAAGAGGGCGGCCGTTAACAGATAGGAGCCGACTGAGATCACCATCCTTTGTCTCAATAATTTCTCGGACTTCCCGTTTCCCCCGATCTTCCACTTCCGCGCGATACATCCAGTGGCCGTGATCCTCATCTTGCGCCTTCAACTCGTTAGTAACGATCCTGCGCGCAAGTTGGTTGGCCGAGGCTTCCCGACCGGGAGGAACGGACTGGGAAGACATGGTCAATCCCACCAGAATGATTGCCGTAATCGCCCCGAGAAGGTGTGTCAGTCTCATAGTGTCTCTTGATGAGCGATTCTGGACTATCTAATCCAATAGTGGATCGAGGTGCCCCGGATGAGCGATACTAACTCGGGATGCTAGCGATTGGACATGTCTATAACAATTCCTCGTGAGAATGAACTGCGATTCGTAAAGGGCGCGAAGGACTGAGTTCGCCCTGCGTCAGACGCGCCTGTACGACTTTAGCCCTAGAGGAACTCAGATTAACCGCGAGAGATGAAAACGGACTATCCCAACTCCGCGTAAGATGAGATATTGCTCTGGCGATGGTTGGGCAGACGATACCGGAGCCTTGTAATCTTTTTCCATTCAGGAGGGCACCATGCTGCTCAGGTTCGCCAAAATGGCGCGCGTTCTTACCATTCTCGGGGTTATTGGACTACTTCCCGGCTTTATGCTGGCTCAAACCACCGATCATTTAGTCGGCACTTGGAATTTCAGGGTGATCGTCACCAGTGGGTGCACGACCAAATGTCAGTACATCGGCATGATCGCCTTCAACCAAGGCGGTACGGCCGTTGAACAACGCGGTACGGTCGTTGAATACGACCTGGGATACGTTGAGCGCACTGCGTTAGGATCGTGGCGATCAACTGGAACATCTGCCTACAGGTTCAGAATGAAAAACTTCGTTTTCGATTCAACAGGGAAGTTTTCTGGGTTTATCGTTGCGACTTCAGATGTGACGTTAAGCTCAACCCTGAATTCCTTGAGCGGTTCGGGAACAGCGAAGATTTTCAAAGCTAACGGCACGCTGTTCGGCACTACAACTTTCACGATAACCGGAACTCGATTCTGAGCTATACAGAGGGCCGGGAGAAGTTCTCACATCTGTTGACAACAGTACGAACCTCCCGCCAGAACGACTTCACGTAAGAAATCAGGAATCCGTAATAACTGGAAGCCTCTTGCCTTTATCCGGAACTCGCGCTCAGCAAGCTGGTTGCAAACGCAACGGCTGATCCAACTTGAAACGCAGTTTACTTTCAGCGGGTACTCGGACAGCCTTGCCTCGCGTGAGAACTTCCGTGCCGGCGCCAGCAGCGGCGCCGGTTGCGGCTCCAATTGCTGCTCCCTTGCCACCACCGGCGATGGCTCCGATTAATGTTCCGAGCACAGCTCCTCCGCCAACCATTTCTGCTGTCCGTTTGTTTTTTCCGAGTCCTTCAGTTCCCTTCTGCGCTACATCCTCTGTGCTGACGGTGTACCGGTGTCCCCCGACTTTGATTGACTGGAGATCTAGCGCAAGTTCGGAAGCACCAGTTACAGCACCCGCGCTTGCCACCCGGCGGATGACCAACTCGGCCTCGGAACCTTTCGGAATGACAATTTGTCCCGCAGCATTGGTTACGTTCTCAGCGACATCGGCCGGGAACACCTGACCCTCATTGGCTGTTTTGGAATCGATATTCTGGTTCGTGAGCACTGAAATTTCCGTTCCAGCGGGAAGCACAACTGCCGCACGACTCCTCGAGGGCAGCCGTGCTGCACCAGCTTCGGGTCCGGGGGACGCAGCAGTGGAATCAGAGAACTCGATTGACTGGATCATGGAGCGAGCGTAACGATGGACCGTTGTTCCTTCTCTGAAGGAAATTGTGCGACTAGTTGCACTCGCGAGCGTTCCGCTGTGCCTACTCCCGTCCTTCAGAACCAGGGTATCGCCAGCACAGAGGTAGCAGCCAAAGATCACCACGCCAACGCTTAACCCAAGCGCTTTTCGCATAGTAAGCCTCCGGAATCTTGGGGTTTGATGCTCGTCAGTTCTCCCGCGTTTGCCAAAGCCACCAAACTTTAGGCGTGCGCAACCTGACTATGGCTCTTAACCTTGCAGACCGCGACTTTGGGTGTTATCAGTAGAGAGAGGAGCCTTTGAAGTACAGAGCCGCGCTAACGCACAGGGTGCCGAACACAGGTGCAAACAAGCACGCATTTCCCGGCAAGCTCACTGCAGGAGAAAAGTCCTGCAACTCCTCTGTCGATGATGCCATCTAAATGGACGTGATCACAGTCATCTAAATGGGCGTGATCACAGTAATGACCGTTCATTATGCAAATGCAAGAGGTCGTCTTGGCCGAATGTCGACGATTGTTCCGGCCCCACCCCAACCTTAGCGATGAGGTAAATCGCAACATCCTACAGTCGGAGATTGAAGGAGGCGTGTTCCTCGGAGACTTGCCGCCCTCCACTGTTCTGCAGATCCACACCCAACACCATTGCTACACCATGCTGCTTCTGGGCGGCGGCAGTGCGCTCATTTCAGGACACCCCCGGTACTGTCCCGAGCCAATCTCGGTCGTCATTGCGGGCTCGACCTGGGGAGGTTCCATGCTGAAGAGGCGCTTCGTCGGTCGAGGCATGCGCCTGGAGTTTCATCACCCCGAATATAGAACTCCTATTATCACGTCCCCTATCCAGGAAATCCGGGAATGCCCGCAGTGGAGCAGGTCGGAGATTGGCGCACCCGTGTAGGTCAGCGGGACTGTCGGTAATGGGTTAGTTTCACTTTCCACAGGGACGCTTTAGCATCCCACCTGTGGCATGATATCTTCATGACGCCAACAGTCAAGAGGGTGCTCGAAGCGGCATTCTGGTTCGTTCTAGGTCACCTCTCCTGCGCCGTTATGCATCACCTTCACGTTTTCACAGGGAAATAGCTATGACCATCCGGCAAAGGCAAGCGTCCCCGCGATCCGAACAGCTCGCCGCGTGGACTGTCGCCGTTTCCACCGGCCAAATACCAGAGCCGGAACCTGAGCCGCCCAAAGTGACCGGGAGCGCCCCGCCCTCCACCATCTCTGAATACATGGGCGCCATAGGCCGCAAAGGCGGTTAGATTGGCGGGAAACGGCGGCTCAAGACCATGACCAAGAAACAGCGTTCCAAGGTTGCTGCCAAAGGCCGCTTTCGCTCTTTTCAACGCACATTTCAGACACTACCTTAGATTGAATCCCCTATGGCAACACGTTATTTAAGACACCGCCCGGACTGTCCCTTTCGTTGACTTGCCCTCCGAGAGCGCCTAACATGACCCGACCTTTGAAGTTGCCCTTTCATGCTCGGCCAAACCATCTCGCACTACCGCGTCATCGAGAAGCTCGGAGGCGGCGGCATGGGTCTGGTCTACAAGGCCGAAGACACTGACCTCGGCCGCTTCGTCGCTCTGAAATTTCTGCCTGAGGATGTAGCCCGAGACCCACAGACCCTGGAACGCTTTCGGCGGGAAGCGCGTGCAGCCTCCGCCCTGAACCATCCCAACATCTGCACCATCTACGAGATCGGCAAGCACAGTGACCAGTCCTTCATCGTCATGGAGTATCTGGACGGGGTGACGCTGAAGCACCGCATCACAGGGCGTCCGCTGGAAACCGAGATGCTGTTGTCGTTAGGAATCGAGATTGCCGATGCGCTCGATGCCGCGCACGCCGAAGGCATCGTCCACCGCGACATCAAGCCCGCTAACATCTTCGTCACCAAGCGTGGGCACGCCAAGATCCTTGATTTCGGATTAGCGAAAGTGATGCCAGTGGCCAGCAGGATAGTGGAAACAGCAGGCGTGGGAATTGAGGCGACGGTCGGGGGGAGTGCCGAGCACCTGACCAGTCCGGGCGCGGCTTTGGGGACCGTCGCCTACATGTCGCCCGAGCAGGTACGGGCCAAGGAATTGGACGCACGCACTGACTTGTTCTCCTTTGGAGTCGTGCTTTACGAGATGGCCACCGGTACGTTGCCATTCCGGGGTGAGAGT
>WNFB01000083.1_pt1 | contig 57126 bp, 44 predicted proteins | sample 5400501 | NCBI WGS metagenome assembly WNFB01 (sample SAMN13153341, study PRJNA577476) | soil metagenome | isolation source: 200 cm saprolite under Douglas fir tree site 2 hole 1 | place: USA:California | collected 2015-04-18 | reverse complement strand
ACCAAGTCGCGGCCGGGGGAACCCCGGCCGCCCCTGCGACGCTGGGATAACAGGTGAGGTATCTCGCACTCGGTGACTCCTACACGATCTGCACCGGCGCTTCCAATTCCTCGCACAGCTGGCCGTCGATCGTGGCGAATCGCTTGATGGAGCAGACCGGCCGCAAGGTCGACATCACCAACCCCGCCGTCGACGGGTTCACAACGTTGGATCTGATCGACAAGGAACTGGGCTTCCTGCGCAGCGCGAAGCCGCAGCTCGTGAGCATCCTCATCGGGGTCAACGATCTCGTGCAGGGCCGCACACCGGATCAGTACCACGCCACGCTGACGCACATCTATGACGCGGTGGCGGCGCTGAATCTGCCGGCGGGGCGCGTGGTCGGCATCTCGATACCCAACTGGTCGGTGGTGCCCGCGGCGCGCGACTACGGCGACCCAGATCGCCTGCGGCGACTGACGGAGGCGTTCAATTCCGTGGCCCAAGCCGAGGCCGAGAAGCGCGGCTTCATGTGGGTCGACATCACGTCGGCGAGCACGGCCCGGCCGCAGACACCCGGGTGGATCTCATCCGACCGGCTCCACCCGGGGGACGCACAGTACGCGGCGTGGGCGGATGTGATCTGGAAAGCGGTGCAGGAGGCCTGGATCGCAGTCGGCGCTTAAGCCCCTCGCGCTAACCCTCTCTCTGAGGGGGGACGTCCCCCCTCAGGGCGCGAGGCCTGGCGGAGCCAGCTCCTCGCGCACCCCCCTGCCGGAGGGAGAGGGAAACTCGCTCACACTGCTATTCGCTTGAAGGATTCCGCGTACCTGTAGCCGCCTCTCTTCCCCACCTCGCGGTGCCGCTTGCGCAGCAGCTTCGCGAAGTCCCACACCCGACCCGGCTTGGCGACCTGGCTCTTGTGCTTCTTCAGCGCCTCGATCTTCAGATCGAGTGTGGAGCCGATGTCGACGAAGTAATCGCCCTGGGTCCAGTACGGGATCCACACCTCCTTCACGATGTGCGGCTTGAGCCCCTGCTTGAGGAGGCCGCGGAAGGCGCGCGGATTGCGCGAGTCCGGATAGACGGCCGCGAGAGCGGCCTCGCCGACCGCGAGGTGGTCGGGATGGGAGCCGCCCATCGGCGCGTCGAGGATGCGACCGGGCAGGTGGGTGATGACCAGCTCCGGCTTGTGCTTGCGGATCATGCGCACGATGTCGTGCCGCAGCTTGAGATCTGGCGTGAGGTGCCCGTCCTTGTAGCCGAGGAACTCCACCTTCTTGACGCCGAGCACGCGCGCCGCGGCCCGCTGCTCCTTCTCGCGAATGGCGGTCAGCTCGGAATCCGTCTGGTCCGGGTCCTCGCCGCCCTGCGAGCCGTCCGTGCAGATGACGTAGGTGACGCGAGCGCCGTCCTTGGCGAGCTTGGCTATCGAACCGCCGGCGCCAAACTCAGGATCGTCAGGATGCGCTGAGACCACTAACACTCGCTTGAATTTGGGCGTCTGGCTGCGTTTCTTGGCGGCAGTCCTGCGTGCTTTCTTGGATGCGGGTTTCCTTGCGGCCACGTCATTGAGGTTACGCGATGCAGGCGAGCGGCCGCGGATCAGCGACGAGCCTTCGCGTCGGCCTCCACGGATGCGAGCGGGATCGCGCGCTCGATGGGCTGCCATAGAGCCTCCATCTCTTGCGGCGTGAGTCGCGCCCGCGATGCGACCACCCGGCCCCCCAACGCGGCGGTCCTCACGGCCGCCCAGCCGGTATTTCCGGTCATGCGCATGGGGACTGTGACCACAGCCGCCATGGCCGCCGCCTCCTCCGCCGCCCTCGCGCTCCCGTCCGCCACGGCTCGCGAAAGCGCGTTGGACGCGTCGTCCGCCACCTGGTACGGCTGCGCGAGGAGGGCGCATTGGTTCGCGCTCAGCCTTCCGATCGCGCTCACAAATCGCTGCACCCCAGCGGTTAGCGATTTCGGATTGATGACCGGAATCGCCGACGCGAACGGCGCATAGGAGACCGCAAACTTTATCGGCGACAGCTGGTGACGCCGCACCAACGCCGAGACCGCATGCCAAGTCGCCACGGCCTCGTCATCCGAGCGTCCAGCCAGGAAGCCCGACAGTGACTCCCCTGCACTCACCAGGTCCGCGATCGCCTCGACGTTGACCTCAGGCCCAGAGGCCGCCACCTGGGCCCAGTCGGCTGCACTCAAGCCGGCGAGCCTTGGCGCAAAGCTGCCCGCATCAACACTGTCGAGGGGGATGAGCGATGCGAACGGACCGTACGTCTGCGCCACCTGGTCCCAAGTGAGGTTGGACCTGGTTTCCACCGCGAAACCCGCGCGCTCGACGGCAGCGAACGCTTTGCAGCGAACCTCGGTGTCGAGACCCTTTGTGCCGTCGATCGCAGCCAGGATCGACCGCACCACGCCGGCCGGCTCCGCGGTGCCTTCGCGGGTCACGCTCGCCACCAGCTGTCTGCGGTCGAGCACTCGCAGCCACTGGATCGGCGTGAGCTGCGGGATGGCTTTGACGAACGCGGCCACTTCCGCACTGTTCGGTCCATAGGCCGCGGGTGCCGGAGCGCCCGAGCGAGCCGGGGCGCGTGGAGCAGCCGCCGCGGCCGGGGCCGCAGTCGAAGCGACCTCAGCAGCAGAGTCAGCCGCCGCTTTGGGCGCCTTCGCCGTCCGCGTGGTCCGGCGCGGCCGCGGCGCCTTGCCTTCCGCAGTGGCCTTGGCCGTGGCGGCGGGCTTGCGGGCCCGGGGCGCAGTTGCGTGCTCTACGCCCCTCTCCCTAGCCCTCCCCCCGATGGGGGGAGGGACAGCTGCGCGCGCTCTGGTGCGCGGTGGCTTGGCTTCCGGCACATCGATCAAGGACGCCAGAGCGATGGCCTTCTCGACTGGAGTCCACAGCGCCACCAGCTGTTCCCTGCTCAGCTCGGCACGACAGCTGAGGACGCGACCGCCGTGCACCGCATTCTTCACCGCCGCCCAGCCGGCGTCGCCGGACAGGTGTGGTGGAATCGCCGCCAGGGCCGCCAGCGCCACGGCTTCCTCGGTTTCCCGAACGCTGCTCTTGACGACTGCCTGCGCAAGGATGCCGGATGCCTCGGGGTCCAGGCGCCACGGCCGCCCAAGGGTGCCGCACTGCTGGGCGGTGAGCCGCTCGATAGCTGACACGTAGCGGGTCGCGGTGGGATCCAGCGCGGCGGCATTCACCACCGGGATCGTGTACGCGAAGGGCGCGTAGTGGGCTGCGAACTTGATCGCCGGCAGCTGGTGACGGCGCACCAGAGCCGAGACAGCCTGCCACGCCGCCACCAGCTCGTCGTCGCTGCGGTTCTCGAGCGAGTCCAGGAGGCCGTAGCCCACCGCGGCCATCGGTTCGGGCAGCTTGCCGTCGCCGCCGCGGACTCCGGCCAGGAGGGACCGTATCGATTCGGCCTCATGACCTGAGGTTTCCTTGGTCACTGCTGCCACGAGCCGGCGCGCGGCCCCCACCTCCGCCCACTGCGCGGGGGTGAGTACGGGCACCCCCTGGATGAACGCGTGAACTTCGGCCCCATTGGGGCCGTACCGCTCCGCCTCAGGGTCGTTGGCGCGCTGAATACCGCCCAGCAAGCCGTGTGACGAGGGCGCCATCAGGGAAACTCTAGGGACTCTCCGGGGAGTCCGCCCTCCTGCGACTTCGTCGTGGGGCCCCGGAGGACGAGCGGCATGCGCCCCATCCTGCAGGCTAGACGATCTCCACCTTCAGCAAGTTGGTCTGGCCGGGCCGCCCTACCGGCACGCCCGCGACGACCACCACCCGATCGCCATGGCGAACCAAGCCGCTGCTCACCGCTGCCTCGGTCGCGTTGGCGATCATCTGGTCGGTGTCTTTACCGGGGCTCACCTGCAGGGGGATCACGCCGGAATAGAGGGCAGTCTTGCGCAGAACCGCAGGGTGCGGGCTCGCGGCGATCACGGGCACACGGGGTCGAGCCTTGCTGCACCTGAGTGCCGTGGTGCCTGACTCCGTGAACGCGATGATCACGCGCGCCCCCAGCTCGTCGGCGCTGGCTGCCGCGGCGTGAGCAATTGCGCTCCCCACCTCGCCCGGCTCTCGCCAGATCTGGCGTTGGCGCTGAAACGCAGGATGACGCTGCGCGGAGAGGCAGATGCGAGCCATGGCTCGAAGCGCCTCGACAGGATGCGCACCGATCGAGGTCTCTTGCGAAAGCATGACCGCGTCCGTGCCGTCCCAGAGGGCATTGGCGACGTCGGATGCCTCAGCTCGCGTCGGGCGGTTGGAGGTGACCATGGACTCGAGCATCTCGGTGGCCGTGATCACGGGCACACCGGCGCGGTTGGCGCGATCGATGACCTCTTTCTGCACCGCGGGCAGCTCGCCGAGCTTCAGCTCTACCCCGAGGTCGCCCCGGGCGACCATGACCGCACCTGCCACCTCGAGGATCTTGCTTAGATTGCGGATGGCCTCCAGCTTCTCGAGCTTGGCGATCACGGGCGCGCGCGAGCCCAGATCTGCCAGGTGCCGCTGGCAGGCAAGGACGTCCTCGGCGTGGCGGACAAACGAGAGGGCGAGATAGTCGACCTCCAGCTCGACCGCCACGCGCATGTCCTCGAGATCTTTCGCCGTGAGGGCGGGCAGCGGCAGCGGCCTGCCGGGCACGGTGACACCCTTGCGCTCGCCGAGCAGGCCGCCTCTCACGACGCTGCACTCGGCACATTTAGCCGACACATCGCGGACCAAAAGCTCGATGCGACCGTCGTCGAGGAGGACGCGGTCTCCCTGGAGCAAGGCCTCCACCAGCTCGGGATGACTCACCTCGATCTCGCTGTCGGTGGTACGCGGTGCGGCGGTGAGTGTCACGCGGCGGCCCCGGACCAAACGCTGGAACGCGGACTCCAGTGGACCGGTGCGGATCTTGGGACCTTGAAGGTCGCCCAGCAGCGCCACCGGCCGGCCTGCATCGTCCGCGGCGGCGCGCACGTCGGCGGCCGCCTGGCGGTGCGTCGCGTGATCACCGTGCGAGAAGTTGAGACGGGCCACGTCCATGCCCCCCTGCACCATCGAGCGCAGCACTGTGGGCGACGCGCTCGAGGGTCCGATGGTGCAGACGATGCGCGTCCGGCGGATCAAGCGCGGTTCACCAATTCACCAGTTCACTGGTAGCGCTTCACGCGGCGGTCGAGTTCTTGCTCGGCGTCGACGACTCGCCGCTCCAGCTCGACGGCACTGATCACGCCACCGCCCATCCCCCGCACGAGATCGCGCTGAAAGCGGTCCGACGTGGCGACCGTGATCACGTCGCCCGCGCCGCTCGCCTCATACGCGAGGCGCTCGATGGCGTGGTCGGCGGAGTGACCCTTGCGCGTGAAGATCACATGCACCCCTTCGACCAGCGCCTCGGCGTTCGCGCGCGAGGTCGTGTGGTGAGCGTCGAAGATCACGGTCACGTCGGTGCCCGTGACCATGCCGTACACACCCAACCTGTCGACGAGCTTGTCACGAGCCGCCTCGAGCGATGCGTCGAGCAGGCGCTTGAGGGCCGGCCACGCATGGATGACGTTGTAGCCGTCGACGATGAGGCGCTCCATTATTACCCTCTCCCCTTTGGCAGGGGGGTGCACCGGGAGCTGGCTCCGCCAGGCCCGGTGCCCCGAGGGGGGACGTCCCCCCTCAGGGAGAGGCCTGGTGAGGGGCTTAAGTGCCTGAAACCAGCCATGATCAGCCGAACCGCATATGGGCCGAGCCACTGATGATCAGGCCGGGGTCGATGCCCAGGACGCCTGTGATCCGGAAGACCGACAGAAAGAAAGCTTCCCGCACCGGCGCCACGTACCAGAGGACAAGGAACACAGCCAGGATCGCGGTCATCCCGAAACGGTTGCCAAGGTCCTGGACGGAGTACGGAAGCCAGGGCCGCAGGATGCCGAAGCCGTCGAGGCCCGGAATCGGCAGCAGGTTCAACACCAGCGCCACCACCTCGATGAAACCGAGAAAGGCGAGCGCCTCGAAGAAGCCGAGGTTGGCCTCAGTGATCCACGTGTAGTAGCTTGGAACCAGGAACGGAGCGGCCACCGCGAGACCGCAGACCAAGGTGGCAGCGGGTCCGGCCACCGAGACCGCTGAGTCCCGGAGCCGGCTGCGGAGTGCCGCACGGTTGATGTACACCGCGCCGCCGGGGAGGCCAATGCCGCCGAGCAGGAGAAAGGCGACGGGCATGACGATGCTCAGGAGCAGGTTGGTGTAGCGCAGCGGGTTCAGCGTGAGGTAGCCGGACGCGGCCACCGAGCGATCCCCACCCAGGTACGCGACCAGCGCGTGGCCGAACTCGTGAATGCAGACCGAGGTGATCCAACCTGCGGTGACGAAGATGATCGTCACGACGGGCCCGGCCTGGGGCAGGAGGCCGAACCAGAGCACGACACCGCTGGCCGCCGTGGTTGCCACCAGCCCCCCAAACACGGGGCTCACGCCGAGCACGCCGCGCAACGAGGGCAGCGGCTTGCGGCGGAGGGCGGCATCCGGGCGCGATGTCGACCGCACATCGGGCGCACCGCCCGTCGCCGGCGTGGGGACGGTGGCCCCGGTCTGGAGGTGGCGGCGGAGGTCGTACAGCGTGATGCCCGCTCTCTGCAGCCGCGCCGAGGTCGCCGGGGAGTCGCTGTACAGCAGCGCGAGCAAGAGATGGATCGAGTCCACCTGGTAGTGGCCCAGCACCTGGGCCTCGCGGTTGGCGTTTACGAGCAGCTGGCGAAGCGGCAAAGGCTCGCCGGCTGAGCCGTCCCTCTGAGCGGGGACGTCCATTTGCGGCACGGCAGAGATCGCGGCCGCATCGACACCGAGCGCGCTGATCGCCCGTGCGGCCAGCGTGCCCCGCGTCTCCACGATGGCTTGGAGGACGTCAACAGGATCGGCCTGCGCCGACCCTCGACCCTGGGCGTTCGCCGCGGCGCGTTCCAGCACTTCGCGAGCCGAGCGTGTGAGCGGGATGTCGGCGGCGGCCTGTTCGAGGTCTGCCGCAGCGTCAGCCATTGACTTCAGTCTACGTATGAAGGGGGGACGTCCCCCCTCAGGGGTGCCAGGCCTGGCGGAGCTCCTGGCGCACCCGCCTTGGGGGTCGCCCTAAGGCTGGGCGCGCTGCCGAACGACCTCGTAGAGCAGGGCTGCCGCCGCGGCGGACGCGTTGAGGCTGGCGATGTGGCCCTTCACCGGCAGGCGCAGACGGACGTCGCAGCGTTCCCTCACCAGCCGGTGCACGCCCTCGCCCTCGCTGCCCACGACCAGGCACACGGGTTGCGCGAGGTCGAACTCCCAGGGCAACGTCTCCCCGCGCTCATCCAGCGCCGCGCACCAGATCCCCGCCCGTTTCACATCGGCGATCGCGGAGGGGAGCCCAGACACGTGCGCGATCCGCAGCAGCTCGCTGGCCCCTGAGCCGGCCTTGACCGCGGCCGCCGACAAGGGAGCGCTGCGATGCTCGGGCAGGATGGCGCCGTCGCAGCCGGCCACCTCGGCGCTGCGCAGGATGGCGCCCAGGTTCTGCGGGTCCATGATCGAGTCCAGCGCCACGAGCAGCGTGGGACCGGTCGCGAGCAGCTCTTTGAGGGTCCACGCGCGCCGAGGCTTCAGCTCAGCAGCCACGCCTTGATGCACGCCTGGCGCGATGACATCCAGGCGGTCGGGCGGTACGACTTCGACCGCCGCGAGCCGGCCCAGCTCATCCAGCCTGGGATCGTGGCCGAGGCCGGAAGCCTGATACACCTTGACCACGCGACCGGCGCGAGCAGCCTCCAGCACCGCATTGCGCCCGTGGATGAGCGCCACAGTTGCAGCGCCACGCGGACCCGGCCGGGGACGTCGATTGCTCATTCCGGCTTGACGCGACGCCACCGGACGCCGTCTCTCGAATCCTCGAGCGCGATGCCGCGGTCGCGCAGCTGTTCGCGGATGCGGTCGGCACGGGTAAAGTCGCGTGCCTTGCGCGCGGCCTCGCGTTCGGCGATCAGCCGATCGATCTCCGCGTCGAGCCCCGGCTCCTCAGCGCCGAACAGGTCGAGATGGGCGTCCACTTCTTCCATGAGCGCGAGGAGCTCATAGCGAGCCTGCTCGCCGACCCTCTCTTCGTCCATCGCCGCATTGGCGTCACGAATCAGGTCGAACACCAGGCCGATGCCCTGCGGGAGGTTGAGATCGTCGTTCAACGCCTCTGTGTAGCCGGCGCGCACCTCCGCTGTGCGCTGGAGCAGGGCCTCATCATTCATCGGAGGCGGGTTCAGACGTCGCACCCTGTCCGCGAAATCCCGCAGCCGCCGCACCTGCTCGGCCGCCGCGTGCAGCGCGTCCGTGCTGAGGTGGATGCGCGAGCGGTAGTGCGCGTTGGCGATGAGGAAGAAGCGCACCGCCAGCGGGTCATGACCGGCGGCCGTGAGGTCGCGCAGCGTCGTGAAGCCACCCGCGCTCTTCGACATCTTCTCGCCGGTGGCGTCGGCCAGGTGCTCGGAGTGCAGCCACACACGCACGAACTGCTTGCCGTTCGCCGCTTCCGACTGCGCGATCTCGTTCTCGTGGTGCGGGAACATCAGGTCGATACCACCGCAGTGGATGTCCAAGGTCTCGCCCAAATAGCGCTTGCTCATCGCTGAGCATTCGATGTGCCAGCCAGGGCGCCCGCGTCCGAAGGGAGCATCCCAAACGGCGCCGATCTGTTCGTCGCCGGGCTGGGCCTTCTTCCACAACGCGAAGTCGCTCACGGATTCCTTCTCATACCGGTCCTCTCTAATACGGGGGGACATCCCCCCGTGCGCGGGCCGGGCAGAGCCCTTCTGCCCGCGGCCCCCCTGAGCTATGCGCGCGCCCGCGCGCAGCCCCGAACGGTCCAGGCGCGAGAGGGCTCCGTATGCGAGGAAGCTTGCGATTCGGAAGTAGACGTCACTGTCTGCGACGTACGCATACTGGTTCTCGAGCAGGTCGGTGATCAGGGCCACCATCTCGGAGATGTGCTCCGTCGCCTTCGGATAGTGCTCGGCGGGTTGTGCATGCAGCGCCCGCATGTCCTCGAAAAAGGCATCGGCATATGGCTTGACGTAATCGGAGACGGTCGTGCCCGCGTGCATGGCCTGGTCGAGGATGCGGTCGTCGATGTCGGTCAGGTTCATCACCTGCGTGACCTGGTAGCCGCTGACCTGCAGCTGCCGGCGGAGCAGGTCGTAGAAGAGGAACGCGCGGAGGTTGCCGACGTGGGCGTAGCTCCACACGGTCGGGCCGCAGGTGTACATGCGCACACGTCCCGGTTCGAGCGGCTCAAAGACGTCCTTCGTCCCGGTGAGCGTGTTATGCAGCTTGAGGGTGCTAGCTGCTCTCATCAATCAGAGCTACCGCGTGGGCCGCGATGCCCGCGTTGTGGCCCAGGGCCCCTAGACCCTCGGGCGATGTAGCTTTCACACTGACCGCCCCGCGGTCAAGGCGCAACCGGGCGGCGAGGTTCTCCTGCATGTCCCGCACATGCGATTGCAGGCGCGGCTCCTGCGCGATCACCGTGCTGTCTACGTTGACGACGCGGAAGCCCGCGGCTGCGACTGCATCGACCGCGGTCGACAGCAGGTCAAGGCTGGATGCGCCTCGATATTTTGGATCGCTGGCGGGAAAGTGCTCGCCGATGTCGCCCAGTCCCGCGGCTCCCAGCACCGCGTCGATGACGGCATGCGTCAGCGCGTCCGCGTCGGAATGTCCATCGAGTCCGAGGTGATGTTCGATGCGGACGCCGCCGAGGATCAGATCACGACCGGCGCGCAGCGGGTGCACGTCATAGCCGGTGCCGACCCTCACGTCGTGGCGGCTTCGTGTTCTTTGATCAGGGCTTCAACGACCTCCAGGTCCTCGGGCGTTGTGAGCTTGAGGTTGGCCGGCTCGCCTTCGACGACTGTGACCTCATGACCTGTGGCCGCGACCAGCTGCGCATCGTCGTCGCCGACCAGCCCGGCGTCGGCGGCCTCGCGGTGGGCGCGAGCCAGCAGCTCATAGGCAAAGGCCTGTGGCGTCTGCGCAAGGACGATCCGCGAGCGGTCCAAGCTTTCGACCAGGCGGTTGCCCTCGACACGCTTGACGGCATCACGTGGCGAGATGGCTGGAAAAGCCGCGCCCGACTCCATCGCCGCCGCCAGCACTCGCCGCACCAGGGCCGCCGTCGCCAGAGGGCGTGCGGCATCATGCACCAGTACGAAGTCGCACGCTCCCAGTGCTGCCAGTCCCGCGCGCACCGAGGCCTGGCGGCTCTCGCCTCCCGGCTTCACGGCGACAGGCTTGAGTGGATGCAGAGCTGCGACCTCGCGCTCGGCGTTTTCAAGGCGGCTCGGTGGGCCGACGACGACGATCCTCGCCACCTCATCCATGGCCAGGAAGAGCTCGAGCACTCGCGCCAGGGTGGTCCTGCCATTCAGTCGCACGAGCGCCTTGCTGCCCCGGCCCAGGCGGCTGCCCGTCCCGGCGGCCGCGACGATCGCACCGACGGTTGGGTGTTCAGTCACTTCGTGCTTCCTCGTCGCGCCGGATGCGGCTGCTGACGCGCCGTCCATCCGTGCCCGCGGGCTCGGCGAAGATCATTCGCCCCGCCGAGGTCTGGATGACAGACGTCACGACCGCGGTGATCGTCTGATTCATCAGGCGGCGCCCGTTCTGGACGACCACCATCGTCCCGTCGTCCAGGCTGCCCACCCCCTGGCCTAGCTCCTTGCCCTCGCGGGCGATGGTGACCACGATCTCCTCGCCGGGGATGGCCACCGGCCGCATCGCCTGAGCGAGCTCGTTGAGGTTGAGGACCGGAACGCCTTCGAGCCGCGCTGTGCGGTTGAGGTTGAAGTCGTTGGTCATGATCGCCAAACGCTTTCGCTTGGCTGTGCGGACGAGATGAGCATCGATTTCGGTGCCCGCGGGCGCCTCGTCCTCACTCACCTCCAGGGTGATGGCAGGGTCTTTCTGCATCTCGATGAGAACGTCAAGACCCCGCCGGCCTCGGCGGCGCCGGACCGCGTCGGCCGAGTCGGCCACCGACTGAAGCTCTCGAATCACCGAGGTCAGGACCACCAATGGCGACTCGATGAAGCCGGTCTTGGCGATGTCCATGACTCGGCCGTCGATGATGACCGAGGTGTCGAGCAGCACACCGCCGAGACGGGAACTCATCGACGCGGGCGCGCCGCCGAAAAACAGCGAGGTCAGCTCGGAGCGCCGGGTGAGCCCCAACGACGCACCCTGAGCCGCCAGCAGCAGCGCGAGGATCGACGAGAGGAGAACCCCGTAAGGGAGATCACGCACGAACACCCCGATGAGGGCGGCGATGACGAGACCGACGATCATGCCGAGCACCCCACTGAGCAGGTCGGGCAGCGGAGTCTTGGTGAGCCGCAGGTTGAAGCCTCGCCAGCCGCCGAGCACGTAGGGCGTGCCGAGGTAGGCGAAGATCAGCCCTTCCAGGGTGGTCAAAGTGATCAGCACCCAACCTTGGTGTGTGATCCCCGATAGGCGGACGAGACCGTAACCCAGGAAAAAGCCACCGATGACTCCGATCCCCAGTCCGACGCTGCGGGCGAGGGTATCGGAACGCTTCACGATTACCTCCTCAGGAGACCGATACGCCGGCCTCCTTTATGAATTTGCCGGACCGGATGGGGGTAGAAAAGGCGGCGGAGACTGCCTCCGCCAGCGTCCGGACCTCGATCACCTCGAGGCCGGCGGGCCGGCCGGCGTCGATGCCGGCCGGAATCAAAGCCCGGGCAAAGCCATGACGAGCCGCCTCCTGGAGGCGGCGCTCGAGCTGGCCCACCCGGCGCACCTCGCCCGCCAACCCCAGCTCCCCGATCACGACGAGGCCGTCCGGCAGGGGCCTGTCGCTCTTGTTGCTGGCGATGGACAGCGCGAGACCGAGATCGGCGGCCGGCTCCGAGATGCGGATGCCGCCCGCCACGTTGACGAAGATGTCTGACTGGCCGAACTTGTAATCCAGCCGCTTCTCGAGCACGGCGATGAGCATGAGCAAGCGGTTGACGTCGACTCCGTTGGCAATGCGTCGGACCATGCTGTTGGTGGTCGGGTTGACCAGGCTCTGGAGCTCGACCAGCAGCGGCCGTGTGCCCTCGATGGCGGCGACCACCGCGGTGCCCGGGGATGAGGTCGTGGCGTTGCTCAGCAACGCCGCGGACGGGTCCGGCACCTCCACGAGGCCCGCTTCGCGCATGGCGAACACGCCGATCTCCTCGGACGAGCCGAAGCGGTTCTTCATCGCGCGGAGAATGCGCAGCTCCTGCCGGCGGTCGCCTTCGAGGTACAGCACGGAGTCAACGATATGCTCCAGGACCCTAGGGCCGGCGATCGCGCCCTCTTTGGTGACGTGACCCACCAGGAAGATCGGGACCTCGATCTCCTTGGCGAGGCGCATCAAACGGGCCGCGGATTCGCGGACTTGCGTCACGCTGCCAGCGCTGCCTTCGAAGCCTGCGTCCGTGACGGTCTGGATGGAATCGATGATGGCGAGGTCCGGTGCCTCCGCACGGATCGCTTCGCATATGGCGTCGAGGTCGTTCTCGGCCAGGACGAGGATGCGGGACTCTAGCGCATCGATGCGAGACGCGCGCATGCGCACCTGCTGTGCGGATTCCTCCCCCGAGGTGTACAGGACACGCCCGCCCTGTGAATTTGCGTCCTGTCCGCGGCCGGCTTGTGCGACCTGCTTTGCGACGTGCATCAGCAGCGTCGACTTGCCGACGCCGGGCTCGCCGCCGACGAGGACCAGGCTGCCGGGCACGATGCCGCCTCCGAGCACGCGATTCAGCTCGCCCCAGGCGAGCGCGCGGCGAGGCGAGCCGGCTGTGGAGATCTCGGTGAGGGGGACGGGGCGAGCCTGTGAGAGAGGGGCCGGCTGCCGGCGCCCTGGCGCGGCCTTGCGGACCTGGAATTCCTGGAGAGTGTTCCAGGCGCGGCAGTGCGGGCACTGGCCGGCCCAGCGCAGGCTCTCGCCGCCGCACTCGGTGCAGACGAAGGTGAGGGTGGACTTAGCCATCACCCCACCCCTGCCCCGCTCGCGAGTTCATCGTTCCACTGTCCACCCATCATCAGCTTTTTACAAGTAGGCCCGTATCGTTTTACAACCCTGGTTCGTTGATAGAAGTAGAGGAACACGCCGGCTGCGCACCGGCTCCTTTGAGTGTTGTGGCGCCGCCCTGACTACCCCCGGGGCAGCGTCATTTTTGTTTCGTAGCTACTGCCTCTCCAGGTCGGCCAGGTGGTCGAGGACCGCCAGGGGGCCACGCTGAGCGAACAGGTCTGGGAGGACCGAACGAAGGGCAGGCTGAATAGTGCCTGCGAGCTGGACTCGCAGTTCGGGCGTGAGCTGGGGTCGCCGGCGTGCGTAGTTGCTGACGAAGCGGCGGAGCTCGGGGTCGAGCTGCCGCAGCGTTTGCTCTCCTCGTGCGGCCGGCGCGGGCTGGTAAGGGGTGGAGGCAGGCGTCCGCACCGAGGCCGAGAGCTGGGCCAGGCTGACGCGGTCGGAGTCCTTGACCACGATGGTTCCGGCCGCCAGGTCGCCCAGCCGCTTGCCGTGACCATTCGCAAACAACACCACCAACCCGACCCCGTATGACGTGGGCAGAAAATCAATGATCCTCACGAGGTTGCGAATGGCCGCCTGGGCGAAGGTTATGGGTTCGCCGTGGTCGCCGACCACCCGCAAACGAAAGACGCGCTTGCCGAGCGTCTGGCCCGACCAGAGTGCCTCGCTGGCCCAGAAGTAGCCGACGACGATGGCAAGGGACCCGAGCAAGAAGATAAGGATCAGCACATTGGGGTCGGCCAGGAGTGCGCCCAGGGCCACGGCGCCAAAAGCGAGCGCAATTTCCAGAGCGATCATTACCAGAGCGTCGATGAGCTGAGCCAGGATTCGTGTCCCGAGGCCGGCCACCTGGTAGTCGAAGGCGACCAGTTCGGGCGTGGTGACGACCAGGTCCTCGTCGGCGATCGGCGTCTCCATTAAGTGATCATTCTCTCGCCCCATGAGGTCTGACGAGTTCATCGCTCTGCGGCGGCCCGAGTGGCAGCGCCTGGAAGCGCTGCTCCGGAAGGCCGCCGCGGGTCGGGTGTCTCCTCTGAGTGCAGGCGACGTGCTGGCTCTTGCGGCTCTGTACAGGCGCGCCACCGCGGATCTCGCGCGCGCCCAGCGCGATTGGCGGGGGCAGCCTATCCAGCGTTACCTGAACGGCCTCGTCGCCCGCGGTCACGCCGCCCTCTACCGGCGGCGTGGCAACGTCCTGGCCCGCCTGCGAGTGTTCTATGCGCAGAGTCTGCCAGCTACTTATCGAGGGGCTTGGCCGTTCGTGGTGGCGGCGGCGGCTCTCCTGTTCGGTCCTGCGCTGGTCGCCTTCTTCGCCGTCGTGGCGCAACCAAACCTCGCCTACGGGATCGTCCCGTACGACCTCATCAAGACCGTGCAGCACCACGTTCTTTGGACCAACATCCCCCCGGCGCAGAGAGCTGAAGCCGCGGGCGCGATCATGACCAACAACATCCTGGTCGCCATCTACGCATTCGCGTTTGGGATCGCCTTCACCCTGCCCACCGTGTACGTGCTCATCTCCAACGGGATCAGCTTCGGCGGCGTGTTTGGGCTGACGCAGGACTATGGCATCTCGGGCGGCCTGCTGGAGTTCGTCATCGGCCACGGGGTGCTCGAGCTTTCGATCGTGGTCGCCGCGGGGGCGTCGGGCCTGATGCTGGGGTGGGCGCTGATCGCACCGGGTCGGTACCGGCGCCGGGACGCGCTCGTCCTCGCCGCGCGCAGCGCCGTCGTCATTCTGGTCGGCGTCACGCCGCTGCTCGTGGTGGCCGGGATCATCGAGGGCAACATCAGCCCGTCGGACCTTCCCTGGCCGGTGCATGCGGCGATCGGGATCGGTAGCGGCGTGCTGCTGTACTGGTATCTGCTGGTGGTGGGACGGGGGGCGGCGGCGGTGCAGTGGCGAGGCGCGGAGGGCGGGAGAGGCCCTTAACAGGCTGGGTTGCGGCTCGCCGCGCACGCTTTTACGCTTCCGGCCAGGTGCGCTGGGTCGGGGGAGGGGATCCCGCACCGATGGTGGAGGAGGGAGGGCCCCCCGGGGCGCGTTTCCGCGCCGCGGTTTCACATCAGGGCCCGCTCCTTAAGCTCCAGGTATCGCTCCACCAGCGCCGGGCTGAGGCGGCCCGCTGGAATGTCAAGACCGCTCACGCCACCGCGCTGCAGGATATCGAAGCTCTGTCTGCGAGCCGCGAGCAGTTCCTCCGCGGCCGCCCATTCGTAGGCCCGCTCGGCCGAATCGATCGGTCGATCGCGAGCAGAGAGCACGCCGGGATCGGCCATCGCGACCACCAGCACCAGGTGCCGGCCACCGAGTCGCAGCGCGTGCGCCACCAGGTCTTTGGAAGCCTCGGGGTCCAGCACATCGGTCAGCACGACCACGAGCGAGCGACGGCCCAGTTTCAGAGCCAAATGGGTGAAGGCATGGCCGAAGTCTGGTTCTACGTACTCTGGCTGCACCCGATACAGGACGGAGTTGAGGCGGGTCAGCTGCACAGCACCGCGGTCTGGCCTCAGATAATTGGTAACGCGGTCATCAAACGTCATCAGCCCCACGCGATCGCCAGCTTGCTGCGATACCCACGCCAGCAGCAGCGACGCGTTGACTGCGCGGTCGAGCTTGGTCAGGTGTCCGGCGGGTGCGGTCATCAGACGCCCACAGTCGAGGGCGATGATCACCTGCTGCCCACGCTCGGCCTCGGTCTCAACGGTGACAGGGCGGTCGCGCCGCGCCGATGCCGTCCAGCTGATGCGGCGCACGTCGTCACCGGGAACGTAGTCGCGCAACCCCGCAAAGCTGGTCGAAGCGCCAGGCACTCTAGCTCGCCGCGACCCCGCCAAGGCGCGCAGCCCGCGGCGCAGCGACAGCTGGGCGCGTCGCACCGCGAGCACGCTGGGGTAGACGGCGACCTGACGTTCGTCGGTCAGCCGTATCTGGCGCCGCCACCAGGCCCGTTGGCCGTGGACGCGCAGATCCAATCGCGAGAATCTGTATGCACCACGACGAGGCGAGAAGGTCGTATACGCGACTCGGAGGTTGCCATTCTCGTCGAAGCGGCCAGCCAGCTCGCGAGGGGATGCACTCAGCTCAAGAGGGGCGTGATCGGCGACGACTGCTAGGAGGCGCGCGGCGGCCGGGTTGGCGAGCGTGATCACGACCTCCTCGAGCTCACCCAGCGAGAAGGGCACAGGTACTGAGCGCTGGAACACATATCCGCGACGTGGCAGGCGGCGTGCATCGGCCGCGACCACGATCAGCAAGCCGAGGTTGTAAACGATCGCGACCAGGAGCAACACCGGAACCCTCGCCGCCCCGATGCCCGATAAGGCTATGAGGCCAGCCCCGATACCGAGCGCCCACAGGAGCCTAGGCTCCGGTTGAAGGCCCAACGTCAACGCGGCGGGACGATGCGGGCCGCGACGGACTCCAACACGCTGTCGGCTGTCTGTCCGACCACTTCCGCCTCGGGTCGCAGCAACAGGCGGTGCCGGAATGTCGGCCGCAGCAGCGCTTTGACGTGGTCGGGTGTTACGAACTCGGCACCCTCGAAGGCCGCCAGCACGCGCGCAGCCAGCATGAGCAGCACCTCCGCCCGGGTGCTGGCCCCCAACGCCAGCTCTGGCGCCAAACGGGTCGCGACAGCTAGGTCGATGATGTAGCGCCGAATTTTCTCGTCGAGGACCACCTTGGAGACAGCCAATCGGCACGCCGCGATCGCGTCGTGATCCAGGACCGGTTGCACGCCGGCGCGGGCGGGATCGCGAAGCTCAACACCCGATTCCCACAGGCGCAGGATCTCCATCTCGTCTTCGGTGCGGGGATAGTCAAGGCGCACCTTGAACAGGAATCGGTCTTGCTGCGCCTCCGGCAGCGGGTAGGTGCCTTCGTACTCGACCGGATTCTGGGTCGCGAGCACCAGGAACGGATCGGGAAGTGGCAGCTGCTTGCTCTCGAGCGTGACCCCCCTCTCCTCCATCGCCTCGAGTAGGGCGGCCTGCACTTTGGCGGGCGCGCGGTTGATCTCGTCCGCAAGCAGCACGTTCGTGAACACCGGCCCTTTACGTAGTTGAAACGTTCGGCTCTGCAGGTCATAGATGGACGTGCCGACGATGTCCGCCGGCATCAGGTCCGGCGTGAATTGGACCCGTCCATAGTCCAGCTTCATGGTGTGCGCCATCGCCTTGGCGAGCAGCGTCTTGCCGATGCCCGGGACCCCCTCGAGAAGAACGTGACCTTGGACCACCAACGCCACCGCGCACAGCCGGATCGCCTCCTCCTGTCCGATAACAGCCTTTCGTACTTCAGCTGCGAAACGCTGGTAGAAGTCAGTGGGGGCCGTGTTTGTGCGATCGGTCATGTCGGCTCCTTATCCGTGATCGGGTAGGCAAGCTGATGGAGTCGGCGCGCGGCGGTGACCAGCCCATCATCGCCGACCGCCACCGTCGCCGCGTTCCGAGCGCTGGTCATCAGGGCCGATACCTCTGGGGCACGCTGGGCAAGGGCGACCTGGAGTCGATCGCGGGGTTCGAGGGGCAGCCCCAGCCGCCTAGCCACCGAACCCTCGGACGCGTTGGTCAGCACGTCGAGAGTGATCTGACGCCCACCCGACCGGCGGAGCAGGGCGCCGACGGCGGCTGTCCATTCACCGCTTTCGCGGCTGATCGGCGAGGGCAGCGGTTGGCGCGGTCCGAAGGCCCGCCCACGAAGCACGAGGCCAATGAAGACGGCCAGCACCACCCACGCGAGGGCGGCTCCCCAAGGTGTCAGCAGCCACGCTTGAGGTGTCACGTCGCCGAGCGTGAAGCCATGGTGGTACTCATCGAACGACACCGGTGCACCGGCGGGGATCAGGCCATATAGGTCGGCAAGCATCCGCCCGTTGCCGGCTTGGTCGAGAAAGGCGTTGCACAGCTCCAAGGGATCCGCGAGTACGACGGCTCGTCCGGTCCCCACGGTCTGGATGAAGCCGAGGGGGTCGATGCCGGATCGCAAGATCACAACCTGGCTCGGTCCGGTGATCAGCGGGTAGGACTGGTTCCCGCCGGCCACGCTGTCGACCCCCTGCAGGATCGGGGATCCGGTGACCTTCCGAACGAAGGTCGGTCGCCCCGAGCGCCTCACCGCAAAGACCTTGTCGAGTTGGTCGTCGCCGGTCTCGGAGGCGTAAACAAGCACACCTCCGCCGGTCACCCATGCGTGGAGCTTCTGCGCCTCTGCCGATGTATACGGACTCGTCGGCGTGAAGACGAAAAGGAGACCGCCTCGGGGCAGATCGAAGGCACCCGCAAGCTGGTCACCACCATGACCCAGCGATTGCGCGAGGAGCCTCGCGGCTGACGTCCCGTTCTTCGCGTCACTATTCGAGCCGTGCTCCGGCGAGTTCTGGGGGTTGGAGCTCACCGTAAGTAGGACTCCCACAATCACGACGAGCCCGACGAGCAGGACCCAGCCCCGCGCATCCCTCACGCCGCTTGCTCCCGGCTGCGGTAGGGGTCGGCGGCCCGGGCGGCTCGAAGGTAGATTTGGCGATCGATGGAGCGGTGACCGTAGAAGGCGGCCTCGAAGGGGGCGAGCAGCGGCTGCAGGGAGGCGGGGTTGTCGGCGCGACCGAAGATCTCTCTGACCGTCAGCGGACTCGATTCCCACGTCCGCTCGCCGCCCAGGACCGCCGCTACGGCGGCACATAGCGCGCGAACTGCCTCCGCGTAAGCCCCCGCTCGCGCCAGCCTGTCCGCTTCGGCAAAGAAATCGGTCGGCGACCGCATGTCTTTGAGGCCGGAAATGACGGTGCCCGGGCGCCCGCCTCGCCGGCGGGTCAGCAGGACGAGAGCCACCACAGCGGCAGCCGCGATGAGTGTGATCGCAATGACGATCACGCCAGTCGGCAGAGCCGACGCGGACACGATGGCAGCCAGGAGGCGGAGCGCTTGGTTGATCAGCCAGTTGAGGAAGCGATCAAGCGGCGAGGGCGGCGCGTGCAGCGCGTCATAGCGATGCATCGCTAGGACCGAGTGAAGAATTCGCTGATCGCCGCTCGGATCGCTGCTTTCAATGGGGTGGTCAAGGGCATCGAGGATCGCCCTCAGTCGTGCCCGCGCGTCTGGCAGGTCAGGCGGGCTCAGCGTCAGATCGTCGATGACCTCGGGTTCGTCGACGCCACCATTGGTTAGAACCGATACTGCACGCGCGGCAGCGGTCGTCGCGTTAGCCGGCGTGGCGTCCCGAACAACGTTGTAGGCCTCGCTCACGGCCTGGCGATATGCGTCGGCGCCCTGGGTTCCCGGTGGAGACGTTGCGAGCCCACCGACCGCGGTGAGGATCAAGCAGAGCGCGAGTTTGGCGCTCAGGATGGGGGAAGCTGCCCCGCCACGCGCTGCGCCTGCTGCAAGAGATCAAGACCCTCTCGGCGCACTCGCAGGTCGTAGTAGATGAGCACGAGCGCGATGTGAAACACGGGCATCGTCAACGCGCTGACGAGATCCTGCAGGGTGTACACGATGAGACCGGCGACCACGTTGGGCAGAACGAGACTGAGCAACAAACCCACGGTGGCGAACGCGCCGAGGGCAGTCTGGGCCGCATAGACAAGCAGCACGACGAGCAGTACAAGTAAGAAGGTGCGCCACCACCGACCCTCGACGAGGTTCCAGCTGCGCCCGAATGAAGCGAAGACGCCTCGCTTCTCGACGAACATGGCCGGCACCGCAACCGACCACGACACCGCGATCCAAACCCACAGCGGCGGAATGATGAGCAGCGTGACGAGCAAGCCATAGATGATGCCGATGCCCAGCAAGGCCCAATAGCGGCGCAGCACGGCGCTGATGACCGAGCCCCAGGTGGGTATCCGGCTTTGCGCGAGCTCAGCGGTGGCGAACACTAGGGCGCCCAGGTTGAATGGGTACAGGACCAGCGTCAGCAAGCTCGCAACAGCCAGGCCGGAAAAGTTGACCTGTGGCGGGAGGATTGGGACGGGGCGTCCACCCTGAAGCGCCGTGGAGATGAGAGTGATGCTCTGGCTGATCTGGGTGAAGCTGCCGAGGAAGTACTGGAACAGGAGCGCCGGGATGACAAGCGCGACCGAAATCCCCGCGAAGAGCGTGAAGTTGCGGCGATAGACGCGGAAGATCTCATCGAAAAGGTCGCCGATCTCGAGTGGGCGGAGCCGGATCCCGGGTTGGGCTGGCGGCGCGGTGGTCGGCTGCCCTTGGCTGATCATCAGTGACAATTCTGCGTAGACGGGCCCGGGCGCGGAGGGTGTGCCAACAGACGGCCCGGCCGGCGGGGGCTGGACCGCAAGATGTTTGAGGATGGCTCGGGGCCCTGGAGGCCTGGCCGGGGGCCCTCCCTCCTCCCGCTTGGCTCCCTCCCCCAAGCCAAGCACACCTGCAGCGCAGCGTAGCCAAATGCTGCGGGGGCGCCAACCCAGGTTGTTAACACGCTTGACTGAGAGCCGAGCGTCCGCGCTAGGGCTTGGCTGCCGCTCCCGTGCCGGCCGGTTCTTTGTGGCGAGGCTTTTCCGGCGTGAACTTGAGCCCGTCCTCTCCTTCGATGTCGATGAGCACGGTGTCGCCCCTGGCAATCTTCCCGCGCAGCAAGTGCTCGGATAGCTGGTCCTCGATCCGGCTCGTGATGACCCGCCGCAGAGGTCGGGCGCCGTAAATGCGGTCGTAGCCCTCCTTCGCGAGGAGGTCTTTGGCGGCATCAGTGACCTCGATCGTTATCTGCTGTTCGACGAGATGCTTGCCGAGTCGCACAAGCTGAAGATCGACGATCTGTCGGATCTGCTGCGTCGTCAAGCTCTTGAACACAACCACGGCGTCAACCCGATTGAGGAACTCAGGCCTGAACATCCGCTTGAGCTCCTCGTCGATCTTTTCCTTGGTGTTCTTATGACGGCGCTCGACCTCGTCCGACTCGTCCACCACCGCAGGCTGGAAGCCAAGCGCGGTGCCGGCCTGATTGACGTCGCGAATGCCAAGGTTCGAGGTCATGATGACCACGGTGTTGGCGAAGTTGACGACCTTGCCCTTCGCATCACTGAGCCTGCCATCCTCCAGGATCTGAAGGAGCATGTTGAAGACCTCCGGATGCGCCTTCTCGATTTCGTCGAAGAGGATCACCGAGTAGGGTCGGCGCCGCACGGCCTCGGTCAGCTGGCCGCCTTCGTCGTAGCCCACATAGCCAGGAGGTGACCCGACCAGTCGCGCCGTCGTGTGGCGCTCCATGAACTCGGACATATCGAGCTTGATGAGTGCGTCTTCTGAATCGAAGAGATATTCCGCGAGCGCCCGCGCCAGCTCCGTCTTGCCGATTCCGGTGGGCCCCAGAAAGATGAACGATCCAATCGGGCGCCGTGGGTCCTTGAGCCCGGCACGCGCGCGCCGCACTGCCTGAGAGACGGTGAGTATCGCCTCGTCTTGGCCGACCATACGCCTGTGCAGCTCCTCCTCCATCCGGAGCAGCCGCGCCGTTTCCTCCTCTACGAGGCGCGACACCGGGACACCGGTCCAAGCAGCAACTATCTGAGCGATGTCCTCCTCGTCGACCTCGGGTACGGTCTCGCCGAGCTTGTCCCGCCAAGCAGCCTCTTTCTGCGCCAGCTTGTCCTGCAACTTTTTGACCTTGTCGCGGACGCTGGCAGCAGCTTCGAAGTCCTGTTTGTTGACCGAATCGTCCTGCTCGGTGCGGAACTTCTTGATCTCTTTCTGCAGGTCCTTGAGATCGGCAGGTGTGGTCGTGAGCTTCATGCGGACGCGAGCCGAGGCTTCGTCGATAAGGTCGATCGCTTTGTCGGGAAGGGCTCGGTCGCTGACATAGCGGTCACTAAGCACCGCAGCGGAGCGCACGGCCGAGTCCGTGATCGTCACGCGGTGGTGCTTCTCGTAGAGCGACTTGACCCCATTGAGGATGTCGATCGTCTCCGTCAGCGTCGGCTGGTCGACGTAGACGGGCTGGAAGCGACGCTCGAGCGCGGCGTCCTTCTCGATGTACTTGCGGTACTCGTTGAGGGTGGTCGCACCGATGCACTGGATCTCACCCCGGGCAAGCGCAGGCTTCAGGATGTTGGCCGCATCTATGGCGCCTTCAGCCGCGCCCGCACCCACCAGGGTGTGAAGCTCGTCGATGAACAGGACAACCTCGCGGCTGGACCGGATCTCGTCGAGGATCTTCTTCAAGCGCTCCTCGAACTCGCCACGGTACTTGGTGCCCGCCACCAGCGCTCCCATGTCCAAGGTAAGCACGCGCTTGTGCTGCAGCGATTCGGGCACGTTACCCATGTTGATCTGCTGGGCTAGGCCTTCGGCGATGGCAGTCTTTCCGACGCCAGGCTCGCCGATCAGCGCCGGGTTGTTCTTAGTGCGCCGGCTGAGGATCTGGATCACGCGCTCGATTTCAGTCTCGCGGCCGATGACAGGATCGAGCTGGTTGCGGCGCGCAAGCTCGGTCAGGTCGCGCCCGAACTGATCCAGTAGCGGGGTCTTCGATGGCTTCTTCGGCGCCGGCTCGGCCTCCGTCTCGGCGCTCGAGTCGTGGAGCAAGCGCTCGATCTCCGAGCGAACCTTCTCCAGAGTGGCGCCGAGGTCTTCCAAAACGTGGGCAGCGATGCCCTCGCCCTCGATGAGAAGCCCAAGCAGCAGATGCTCGGTGCCGACGTAGTTATGACCCATTCGACGCGCTTCCTCGAAAGAGATCTCGATCACTTTCTTGACACGCGACGTGGGAATGATCTGCTGGATGATGATCCGCTCATTGCGGCCAAGCACGGACTCGATCGTCTGGCGGACCTTGCCGATCTCCACGCCGAGGTTGTTGAGAACCTTGGCGGCCAGGCCCTCACCTTCGCGCAGCAGACCCAGGAGCAGGTGCTCGGTACCGATATAGCTGTGGTGCGATCGTTCTGCTTCTTCTTGGGCGAGCGTCAGAACCTTCTTGGCTCGCTCCGTGAATCTTTCAAACGGGTACAACGTCCTTTCCTCCTGGACTTCGGCGACTAGGTGGGGCCAGCACCTCCTCGATCTATTGCTTGGGTGCCCATGGCACCTCTACACCTAATATAACGTTCGGCTCAACCTTCGGATTTCATTAAGCGGAGGCGTATGAGGCCGTTCCTTGAGCGCCTCGGTAGTTTCGTCCCCGCCGCGATCGCTTTTGCACTGCCCGCCGTATTCATTCCGAACGCTGTTGACTCGTTCATCTTGCCGCGGGCCTCGATCGTGGTCGGCGGCGCCTGCCTGGGCGTCGGGCTGGCCCTGTTGGTCGGGAAGGGAGCCAGCCTGGGGGAGCTGCGCTTACCGCTGATCGCGGCCGTCGGGGCCGCGGCCCTGGCTTTTGCCTTCAGCATCTCGTGGCCGCTCAGCCTGGCGGGCTCCTACACCAGGTACGAGTCGCTGCCCATGCGGCTGGCCTACCTGGGCCTCCTCGCCACGCCGGTGTGGCTCCTGCGTACCCAACGTTCCAGGGGCTGGGTGGTCGCCGCCTTCGTATTCGGTACGGCGGTCGCCTCCCTTGAAGCGATCCAGCAGGAGGCGGCTCAGGTCCCGTTCCGACCTGACGGCAACCTCGGCAACGCCAGCCTGCTGGGTGCGCTGATCGCAATGGCGGCGCCCCTAGCTCTCGCTCGCGGGCTTCGCGGCGGCCGCTTCGCGTTGGCGTGGTGGCTGGCGATCCCAGTCCTCGCGGCCGGGCTGGTGGCTTCCACCTCGCGCAGCGGTGGGCTCGGAGTGCTCGCCGGCTGCCTCGCTTTCGCTGTTCTCGCGCTTAGGGGCCGGACTGCCGCCATCGCCGCGATCGCCTCCCCGATCGTCATGGCAGCGGCGCTGCTGGTGATTGTCCTCACGCCCCTTCGACTGCTCAATTACGATCCCGGGCCCAGTCGCATCCACCTCTGGCCCGACGCACTCCACATGGTGGCGGCCAGACCCTTCACCGGCTGGGGCGAAGACGCCACCGGGCTTGCCTTCGGGCGGTTCCTGACCGGCGACTGGTCGCCCGGCGTCACTTTCGACCGCGCCCATTCCGGACCCCTCGACCTGGGCGCTACCCAGGGCCTCGTCGGTCTGGCAGCGCTGGGGTGGCTGCTGATCGTGCTGCTGCGCGGTGCCTGGCGACGGCGCTCCACCGAGTCGATTGGTGCGCTCGCCGCCGCTTGCGTCGGCTATTCGGTCTGGGTGCTCTTCAACTTCGACTGGGCGCCGGCGACCGGCGCCTTCTGGCTCCTGGCCGGCACCGCTTGGTCCGGGGTTCGCTCAGCTGAGAGCACTCGCGAATCGCCGGCAGTGGGTATGCCCGAGGTGAATACTGAGCCCCGGGTGCTTTGGTCAATCGCAGCTTTGGGGTTGGCCCTGGCTGCAGTGTGGCTGGGTGCCCTGCCGGTGTTGGCGGATGTCTGGTACCACCAGGGCCGGCTCGACCTGGCAGTCGTCGCCGATCCGCTCCAGGCCCGCTACCACCGCGTGCTCGGTGAGACCTTGGTGGCCCAAGGCGCCCACTCGAAGGGCGTCGCCGAGATGCGGCTCGCCGGCCAGCTCGGTGAGACCGACCCCACGCTGTACGTCGAGCTGGGCGATGAAGAGGGTCTGCTGGGCGAGCACGCTCAGGCGCGCCGGGACTACCTCAGAGCTTTGGAAATCGATCCGTACTTCGCCCCCGCCCGCCAGCGGTTGAGCGTTGCAGGAGCGACAACGCCCGGGTGATGGTCGGGCAACGGCGGCCCAAGTTCCTAGTTCGGAGGCTGGCCGGGGGCCCCTCCCTCTCCCACCCGGCTACCCCTCCCCCGAGCCGAGCACACCTGCCAGGCCAAACTGAATCACGGGAGCCGCTCAAGAGTCAATCCAGCGGGTTAAGGACGGCGACAGCCGGCTTTAGGACTGGTCGTCCTCGTCGTAGTCGCTGTGCCGGCGATCGGGCCTGCTGGCGCCGAGGCTGGCCGGCGGCGCCGACAATTGCTTGAGGCTGAGCGAGATGCGGCGCCGAGCCGTGTCGATTCCGATGACCTTGACCTGGAGGGTCTCGCCCACCTTGAGGACGTCTTCAGTGCGTTCCACGTGATCCCACGAGAGCTCTGAGATGTGCAACAGGCCCTCAATGCCGGCCATGATCTGAAGGAAGGCGCCGTACTTCTTTGTTTTCGTGACCTGGCCTTCGACGATCGACCCGATCGGCATCGACTGGACCAGCCTTTCCCACGGGTCCTGCTGGAGTTGGCGCAGTGACAACGAGATCCGCGTCTGCTCAGGGTCGAGCTTGATCACCTTGACCGTCACCCCGTCTCCCAATTGGAGTACGTCGGTCACCTTGGAAACGCGGTCCCAGGACAGCTCGGAGATGTGGATCAGCCCATCAGCACCGCCAATGTCGACGAAGGCGCCGTAACTGGTGATGCCCGAAACCGTCCCCTGGACGGTTGCGCCCGTTTGCAAACGACTGAAAAGCTCCTCGCGCTTGCGGGCTCGATCCTCGTCTTCAGCAGCCTTTTGGCTGACGATCAATCGGTTCCGCTTGCGGTTGACCTCGAGGATCTTGACCGGTATGCGCTGGCCGACCAGCGATTCCAGGCTGCCCGCATACGCTCGCGCCACCTGGCTCGACGGTAGGAACCCACGCAGTCCCAGTACGTTGACGATCAACCCGCCTTTGTTCTGCTCGCGAACGTCTGCGTCGATGATCGAGCCGTCGGTCTGCTTCTCCGCGGCCACAATCCACGTGGTCTCGGCCCGGGCCCGTCGCAAGCTGAGGACGACGTTGCCCTCTTCGTTCTCCGGCTGGAGCACGTAGACCTTGATCTGATCTCCAGGCTCCAACCCGAGCGAGTCCGCCTCGCCTCGCAGTCCAAGCTCTTTGCTGGAGATGACGCCCTCAGCTTTGGCGCCAATGTCAACCAGAACCTCGTCCGGGTCCACCCGGACCACGATGCCGTCCACGATGTCCCCGTGGTTGGGGGTCTTGAAGGCCTCCTCCTCAAAGTGGAGGTAGTCTTCCATTGTCATCGCCGCAGCGGAGTCCTTGTCGGTCGCCTCCTCCTGTGTGGTCAGGACGGCACCGGACTCTTTGGACAACGCGCGTACCCCCTCAGATTTATTGGTGTGGTCTTGGTCGTCAGGTTGGCCTCCGCCAAAACGAAAGGCCATCATACCGCAGAACCGCGTCTTACCCAGGATAAGGGAGCTCAAGGTCGTGGTTGTCGATCAGGCGGGTCCTGCCGATCCGGACCGCGAGAACGGCCAGGGTTCCGGGGCCTCGGAAGGTCTCCGGATCGACCATTTCCGCGTAATCCAGGCTAGCCATCGGCTCGGCTTCGAGCACCTCCAGAAGCTTCCTTCGGAGCGCACCAAGCGCCCGCTCACCGCTCTGGTAAGTGGCAGCCGCGGCGGCCAGTGCTCGGCTCAGGCAGACCGCCGCCTTGCGCTCCTCCGGACTTAAGTTGGCGTTGCGTGAGCTGAGCGCCAGGCCGTCTGCCTCTCGCACCGTGGGTCCCACCCGGATCTCGACACCGGTGTCAAGGTCGAGGCTAAGCCGTCTCACCACCGCCACCTGCTGCGCGTCCTTCTGACCGAAGTACGCCCGCTCGGCCCGCGTCACGCTGAAGAGCTTGGTCGCAACAGTCGCCACCCCCTCGAAGTGGCCGGGCCGATGTGCACCCTCCAAGGGCTGCGAGACCCCATGTACGGTCACCCTGGTGCTCGCGCCGGCCGGATACATGTCCCGCACAGTCGGGGTGTAGACGGCATCGACACCAGCCGTCTGAAGCACCGTGAAGTCCTCTTCCAGCCGGCGTGGGTAGCGCTCGAAGTCTTCGCCAGGCCCGAACTGAAGCGGATTCACAAAGATGCTGACGATCACCCTTGAGTTCTCCTGGCGTGCGAGCTCGACCAAGCTCATGTGGCCCGCGTGCAGGGCACCCATGGTCGGCACCAGCCCGATGGTCTCGCCCTCACGGTGCCATCGGCGGGAAACCTCCCGCATCGTGTCCGGTGCTTCGAGAACGGCCAGGGAGCTATCCGGCCCCGTACCTGACCTCTTGTCGCTCACCTGTAACACCCGGTCCGGATCCATTGGCCGAGTATTCGTGCTCGGGACCCGGGAAGACTCCGCGTCCAACTTCCTCCGCGAACTGCTGAGCGGCCGCAGTGACCTGATTGGCCAGATGGGCATATCGCTTGACGAATTTGGGCGCCTTGCCAGTGGTCAGGCCCAGCAGGTCGTGGAAGACTAAAACCTGAGCGTCCGTGCTCGGCCCGGCACCGATGCCGATCGTGGGGACGCGTAGCGCCCGAGTCACGCGAGCTGCAAGGTCGCTGGGGACCCCCTCGAGAACCAAGCTGAAAGCGCCTGCTTGTTCGAGTTCCGTGGCATCGGCCAGAATCCTGGCCGCCTGGGCCTCTGTCTTACCCTGGACCTTGAAGCCACCCATCTGGTGGACGAACTGTGGGGTAAGGCCAAGATGGCCCATGACCGGAATCCCGAGTGACGTCAACCGGTGGGTGATCTCAACAATCCGGCCACCACCTTCCAGCTTCACGGCGTGCATGCCGCCTTCCTGGAGGAAGCGCCCCCCGCTCGCAATCGCCTGCTCGATGGAGGTGTGGTAGGACATGAAGGGCATATCGCCCACCAGCAATGCCTGGCGAGCGCCGCGCGCCACCGCCTTGGCGTGGTGGATCATCTCGTCGAGGGTGACTGGAAGTGTCGTCGGGTAGCCCAGCATCACCATGCCGAGGCTGTCGCCGACAAGAAGGATCGGGATGCCGGCCTGGTCGAGTATCTGCGCGCTCAAATAGTCGTAGGCCGTGAGCATTGCGAAGCGGCGGCCCTCATCCTTGAATCGCTGGACATCCAGGATCGTGGTCATTTGTGACCTCTCCTTCGGGTCGCTGCCATGTTTCGGGTCAGCGCCTTTCTTATTGGCTCGGCCGCGGCAGGCTCCAGGCCCGCCTCCTTGGCGATCTCGAGCGCGATCTGGCCGAGCATACGATAAACATCCAGCGGGCGGGGCCCGCCCTGCGGTGTTCGCCCCGCGCCCACGACGGCCAGCGCTGCCAGGTGGCGAGTCACGGTTTCGAGGTCCCCTCGGCTGATCGGGCCCGTCAGTGCATGAACAGTTCCGCGGTGGGCCACATCTGCCAGCGCTCCCTCGGCGAGCGGCATCAGTGCCGCCCCGGCGTCTTCCGCGCCCCAACCTATCTCCTCGAGCAGCCCGACGGCCAGATCGAGCAACGCCACCACGTAGTTGGACGCGAACACAGCGGCCGCGTGGTAAATGATCCGCTGGCCATCTGTGACCCTCCGCGGTTTGGCCCCGACCGTACGGGCAAGCACTTTCAACCTGCTGAGAAGCGGCGTCGTGCTTGCGTCAACCGCTATGAAAATGCCCCGAAACACCGCCGGCGGGCTTGGCCGTGGAAACGAGCGCAGGGGATGGAATGAGCCCACCGGATGGCGTCCGCTGACTGGTCTCAGCGCATCCAATCCCAGAGCACCGCTTGTGTGGACGAAGCCCACTTGGCGTGGAATGGCGGCGTCGGCGACCGCAATCTGCATGGCCATTTGTGCCACGGCTCTGTCTGGGACAGTCAGGAATACCAGCGCGTCGGAGTCGGACTTGAGGATCCGCAGCGGGTTGGGAAGTCCGCTGCGGGCTGGGACCTGCAGTGTCGGGTGGCCGGCGGCCCTAAATGCCCTGACCAGGCTCCGGCCGACGTTCCCCCGCCCAGCGACGATCAGCCGCAGCTGCGGAGCCAGTTAGGAAGCAGTCGACGTCGCGGGGGCGGCGGGTGACTCGCGAGCCAGTATCTCGTCGAGCTCCTTCGCGTCCAGTGTCTCCACGATCTTCAGCTGCTCCACGACCGCGTCCATCTTGTCCCGCCGGGCGCTGAGTATCGCCTTTGCGGTCTGGTACCCGTGGTTGACGATACTTCGGATCTCCTCGTCGATCACGGCCGCAATCTCCTCCGAGTAATTGCGCTGCTCGCCGAGATCGCGTCCCAGGAAAACCAACTCTTCGCGGTGACCCATCGTCACCGTACCTAGCTTTTCGGACATGCCCCATTGCGTGACCATCCGCCGTGCAAGCTGGGTCGCCCTTTGAATGTCGTTCTCTGCCCCCGACGTGACGTCCCCGAAGACGATCTCTTCGGCCACCCGGCCGCCCATGATGCCGGCGATCTGGTCGAGCAGTTCTTCTCGCGAGATCAGGTACTTATCCTCATGAGGCAGGCTCAACGTCCAGCCGAGAGCCATGCCTCGCGAGATGATCGAGACCTTGTGCACCGGGTCGCAGTGGGGCAAGGCCTTCATGACCAGGGCGTGGCCGGTCTCGTGGTAGGCGATCACTTCCTTCTCGTGGTCGGAGATGCGCCGGCTCTTGCGCTCGGGTCCAGCGATAACCCGCGCTATCGCTTCTTCGAGCTCCTCCATGCCAATTACTTTCTTGTTCGCGCGGGCGGCAAGGATCGCTGCTTCATTGATGAGGTTGGCCAGGTCGGCGCCAGTGAAACCAGGGGTCTGCCGGGCAAGGACATCGAGGTCGACCGTCGTGTCGAGCGGCTTGTTCCGCGCGTGCACATCAAGGATCGCTCGCCGACCCTTGATGTCGGGGCGGTCGAGCGTCACGTGTCGGTCAAATCGCCCTGGCCGCAGAAGAGCGGGATCGAGCACATCCGGGCGGTTGGTCGCGGCAACGACGATGACATGGGTGTTGGTATCGAAGCCGTCCATCTCCACCAGCAACTGGTTGAGGGTCTGCTCGCGCTCGTCGTGGCCGCCGCCCAGACCAGCCCCGCGCTGGCGGCCTACGGCGTCGATCTCATCCACAAAGACGATGCACGGCGAGTTCTTCTTCGCCTGGTCGAACAGGTCGCGCACGCGGCTTGCTCCGACACCCACGAACATCTCTACGAACTCCGAACCTGAGATTGAGAAGAACGGCACCCCTGCCTCACCCGCGACCGCCTTGCTCAAAAGCGTCTTGCCCGTACCCGGCGGTCCCACCAGTAGCACCCCTTTGGGGATGCGTGCGCCAAGAGCTACGAACTTCTCGGGGTACTTCAGGAACTCCACGATCTCAGCCAGCTCCTGTTTGGCTTCATCGACACCAGCCACGTCGGCGAAGGTAACTGCCGGCTTGTCGCCAGCGATCATGCGTGCGCGGGAGCGCCCGAACGAGATGGCTTGGTTGTTTCCGCTCTGAGTCTGCCTCAGCACCCACCACATGAAGGCGGCGATTAAGACGACCAGGATGATGTTCGGGAGCAGCACGCTGAGCAAGTAGGTGCCGCTGCTATTGCTGTCGAATTTGACATCGACCTTGCTTGAGATCAGATCAGAGGTGAACTTGCAGTCCGTGCCTGCGCAGTCAGGAAGTGTGACGTTGTGCTTGTGGCCGTCGGTGTCGATGGCGATGCCGTCGGTGCCCTTGATCTCCAGCGATTTGACAGTGCCGTTCGTGGCGTTGTTCATCAGCTGAGAGAAAGTCCAATCGTTGGCGTTCTGGTTGCCTTGAATCGATTGCCACGTGAACCAGAACACCAGGCCGAGCACGACGACCAGTGCGAAATAAAACAGGCTGGAGCGGGGGAAGCGGCTCAAGTGGGCTCTCCTGGACGGCTGTTCGGCGATTCTAACACAGCGGTTTTTAGCTTCCCCCAGAGATACCAGTAACTGTTACGTGAAGCGCCGGATCGCCGGGGTGGCTGGCGAGGTCGGCGTCGACGGTGATCCCTGGCACCACGGCAAGCTTATCGCCGGCGAAAACCAGCGGCCAACCATCGCGTTCTTCGCGCGCCACGTGCGCGTCGACAAAGACGTCCTGCAGCTTCCGGGTACCAAGTCCACCAAGCGGACGGATCCTCAGGCCGGGGCGGCGATACCCCAGGCTCAGCTCTAGATCGGGCTTCAGGTGGGCGGCCGCGGCATCGCCGCAACCGGCGCATCTGGTGACCTCGAGTCGGGCGGTCTCAACGTCGCGCCTCTGCTGGCCGTGCTGGGAGGCAACCACCTGCATCGTGTCCCCCACGATACGCAACCGCAGTCCGCCGGGTAGGTCAACACCGCGGCCTCCGCGTCCTGGCTGGACCAGGCAGAGCATCGACCTAAGGTGGGCCCTCGATAGTGCGGGCTGAGCGCCACCTGCATTTGTGTAAAGCAACCTCATCACCTCGACTGCCACTGGCTCCCTCAACCGGGCCAGAGCCGCACGCGTTGGGGTCCCTTTGTCCAGCGCGGCCAAAGCCTCGCGGGCGATCAAGCCGTGCATCGCAGCGGCTCGTCCGGCAGCGGCGTAGAAGCGATTTACGATGCCGGGACAGTCCCGCTCAAGGGCCGGCAAGATTTCGCGACGCACACGGACGCGCAGATGAGCCCTGTCGACGTTGGCAGGGTCTTCAAGGGCGGTAGTCCCCCGAACCCGAAGGTAGTCAAGAACCTCGCGCCTCCAGACCTGCAGGATCGGTCGCACGAACGGGCCACGACTTGCCGGCATGCCCCGCAGACCCGCTAAGCCACAACCACGCATCAAGTGCAGAACAACGCCCTCTACAAGGTCGTCTGCCGTGTGCGCAAGGGCGACTACATGCGCCCCTGACTGCATTCGAGCCCGCTCCAAAAAATCGTACCGCAGCGTACGCGCGGCGGCTTGAATAGAGCCTCGCGGAAGGGCCCGCTGTCGTCGTTCAACGAGTACGTCCGCACCGACCCTCTCGCACAGCTGGCGTACGTGCTCGGCGACAAGCTCGGAGCCCGGCTGTAAAGCATGGTCGTAATGAGCAGCAACCACGTCGTGCTGCTCTTCGCAGAGGGCGAGTAGTAGAGCTGTAGAGTCGGGTCCTCCCGACACCGCTACGAGCACGCGATCACCCGGCTGGGTAAGGCCCGATCGGCGCAGCTCAGCCAGCACTCGATGCGATGGCGCTGCGTTCGGCATGGTGGTGCCGGCTGGACTCGAACCAGCGACAACGCGATTATGAGTCGCGCGCTCTACCACCTGAGCTACGGCACCGCGGGAGAAGATCCTATCGCGCGGCTCGAGCCCGCGCTTTCACCTTGCGCTTCTTCTGGCGGCGCTTCGCGAGGGCAACTCGCTTTCTCTTGTTCATCCCGTTAATCGTGCTCCAAGAAAATCAGAAGAGCCGGGGACGCCGGCTCACCGAAGAGATCAAGCTGGTTGCGGAGGTCGGATTCGAACCGACGACCTTCGGGTTATGAGCCCGACGAGCTGCCGCTGCTCCACTCCGCGCGTCGAATTATACCCCTGGTCCGCGGAGCTCCCTTCGCATCGATCAGGTTCGGATGCCAGGGCCACCTGGGCCGAGCCGGTGCCTTATCGGCGATGGGTATCAGCGCGACGAGGGCGATGCTCGCGGTGCCGTTGGTGTTGGTGCTGGTGCTGGCGTCGGGGTGCTGGTCACCAGGTACAGACGTTCGTTGGAACGCGCGTACCCGTTGAGCCGCGCCTCTTCCTCGTCTGCGGTGCCAGAGATCAGGGCCTGAATGTCTCTGAAATAGCCCTGGTTTTGAGCTGCCAACAATGCGTTTTGTTGGCGCAAGTCCGACAGTTGCCGATCGAGCCTGTGACTGATGTATGCCTCCTGAGCGAATCCGTACGCCGCCCAGGCAAGACCAGCAGCGACCACTATGGCCACGAGTCCGCGCCGTATTGAAACCGCGCCCGTGCGCACAACGCCCGCGCCAGCTATGGCTTTGCTCTGTCTCATGGTGGGTCGTTTACTAGGGAGTCGGGACGAGAGCCGACTATAACAAACGCGTCAGGAGTTGAGGCGCGCTAGTGGTGCTCCTCCCAACGCCGCGCTGCATCGTCGGGACCCAGATCGCCGAACGACGAGCCTTCATTGCGCAGCGCGTTCTCCAATTGGGCAAAGCGTTGGCGGAACCGCTGACCTGCGACGCGGAGGGCGTCCTCGGGGTTGATCTTTAGGTGCCGCGCCAACGACACGACGCCAAAAAGCAGATCTCCCATCTCCTCGAAGGCTTGCCGTCCCCTATCGGCAGCCGCCAGCTCACGTGCCTCGGCACCAATCGCGACCGCGGACTCCACCAGAGAGGCGAAATCGAAACCGACCCGCGCAGCCCGCTTCTGAAGGCCAAGTGCCCATGCCAACGCGGGCAGCGTTGTCGGTACGCGATCCAACACCGACTCGTTTTCTCGTCCGGCGTTGAGCGCCTCATGCGCTTTCTGACGCTCCCAGTTGCGGAGCACCTCGTCGGCGTCCGCGACCGACACGTCCCCGAAGACATGCGGGTGGCGAGCCACCATCTTCATGGCGACTGCTTCCGACACTTGCACCGCGTCGAAGTGCGACTGCTCAGCGGCAATTTCCGCGTGCATCGCGACCTGAAGCAGAAGGTCACCGAGCTCTTCCTTTATCTTCTGGTCATCGCCCGAGTCAATAGCCTCGAGGAGCTCATATGTCTCCTCGAGCAGGTAAGGCCGCAGCGATTCATGCGTCTGCTCGCGGTCCCATGGACATCCACCCGGTGCGCGGAGCCTAGCGACTACTTCAAAAATTGCCCCGATCCCCGGAGCAAACGGTCCCTCTAACGAGCCAGCCATGCCTCTGATTCTGGCACGATCGGATCACGCCCTAGGCCGGCGCTGGGACGCTGCGGCCGGACTCATACAGCTCGGACATATCGTCAAGCAACGAGAGCAGTTCGCGCTGCCAGTCCTCTCCCTGCCTGCGCATCTTGATCCGGTTGGGTCCAATTTGGACACGCCCCGCCATCCTTCTCTTCAATTCGTCGACATCGAGATAGCGCTGCGGATCGACCCGAATGACGATGTCATGCCCTTCGGACACGACTGCCCTAAGCGCCAACCGCTGCCCTTGCAGCTTTACGCGCAGCGAGTAAGCGAGGTTGTCGAGCTGCTCCGGTCCGGGGCCGTAACGGTCCTTAAGCGACCGCAAAAGGGCCTCCAATTCATTCTCGTCCGCTGCATTGGCAAGTTGGCGGTACGCTCCCAACCGCAACTTCTCGTCGCGGATGTACGAGCGCGGAATGAAGTGATCGAGTGGAAGGTCGAGGTTCATTTCCACGGTGGAGAGGACATCGCCGACAACAGCCTCCTCCGCGCCGCTTCGCAGCTTGGCTACAGCGCTCTGGAGCATCTGCAGGTACATCTCGAAACCCACCGCAGCGATTGCCCCATGCTGTTCGGTACCCAGAAGATTCCCCGCACCACGAATCTCTAAGTCCCGTAGAGCGATCTTGAATCCTTGACCCAATTCGTGAAGTCCAGAGATCACGTCCAAACGCTTGTCGGCAGCCTCGGTCAAGGATCGTCGGGGGTCGTAAAGGAAGTAGGCATACGCTCGCCTGCCCGAGCGCCCCACACGACCGCGGAGCTGATAGAGCTGCGCTAGACCAAATCGGTCAGCGCGTTCGACAACGATCGTGTTCACGTTCGGAATGTCGAGCCCGGACTCGATGATGGTCGTGCATACGAGGATGTCGTACTTACCGGACTCGAACTCGACCATGACCCGGGCCAGCTGGTCCTCAAGCATCTGTCCGTGACCGACTGCAACTCGTGCCTCGGGTACTAAGTGTCTGACTCGGTCGGCTGCCTTCTCGATGGTCCGAACGCGGTTGTGAACGTAGTAGACCTGGCCGCCGCGTTGAAGCTCGCGAGTCACGACCTCTTTGACCAGCTCGTCGTCGTCGACGGTAACGTAGGTCTTGATCGGTTGGCGTTCTTCGGGCGGGGTTTGAATGACGCTCATGTCGCGAATCCCACCCACGGCCATGTGGAGAGTTCTTGGGATGGGTGTGGCGGACAGCGACAGCACATCGAGTTGTGTGCGCAGTTTCTTTAGTCGCTCTTTTTGCATCACACCGAAGCGATGCTCCTCGTCCACGATCAGCAGGCCCAATCGTTTGAACTTCACATCACGCTGGAGGATGCGGTGTGTCCCAATCACGATATCGACTTGACCCCCCTTGAGTCCCTGGACTGTACCGGCCTGGGTTTCATCGTCGACAAAGCGCGAGAGCATTTCAACGACCAGCGGAAACCTGCCTAGTCGCTCCCGAAATACGTGGAGGTGCTGCTGAGCGAGAACTGTCGTTGGCGCCAAGAGGGCAACCTGCTTCCCGCTCATGGCTGCCTTGAACGCTGCGCGCAGAGCGAGCTCAGTCTTGCCAAAGCCGACGTCTCCGCACAGCAAGCGATCCATCGGGCGGTCGGACTCCATGTCGGCCTTTATCTCTGCGAGGGCGCTGAGCTGATCAGGCGTCTCCTCATAAGGAAAGGACGACTCGAGCTCCTCCTGCCACGCGGTGTCGCTCGCAAAGGCTATCCCTGGTCTAGCTTCACGCAGCGAGTAGATCTTGAGCAACTCCTCCGCGACGTCCTGGACGACCTTTCGTGCGCGGCTGCGGGCTCGCGTCCAGTCCCCGGTGCCGAGTCGGTGGAGCGAGGGTTCACCATCGCCCCCGCCCAGGTATTTCTGTACTCGATCTAGGTTTTCTACGGGTACGTACAGGCGGTCGGCTTCGGCGTATTCGAGCTCGAGGTATTCACGGTGGGCGCCGTCGGACTCGATCAACCGCATACCAGCGAAGCGTGCGATGCCGTGGTCGACATGCACGACCAGTTCGTTGGGTGCGAAGTCCAATGTGAACTCACGCGTGAGTTCTCTGGCGCTCGCACCAGACGAGCGCGCCGTCCTGGCGACTGGTCGCCGCAGGCGCCCGAACAGCTCCGCGTCGGTTATTAGGTGGAAGCCGATCCCAGGATGGGAGCAGCCCGTTTCGATATCAAGATCTGCGTACCGAAGGCCCGTCTCCAGTGCCAAGTCGAGATCCAGTTCAATCTCTGGTGGCCTATCCGTGACTCCGCCCTCCTCTAGAAGAGCCGCCAGTCGCTCGGTCTGTTCGCTTGCCAACACCACGGAGGCCGAGTCGGCAAGAGTGACGAGATCGGCCAGAGCGCGTGGCCGGCCGACGATGGGCTCCGCATCGACCCAGCCAAGTTCACCGGCTTGGCCACCAGACTCGCCGGCCGTCACCTGAAGGAGATGGCGTCCTGAGATAGTCGCGAGTCGCTGAAGGGGGACCATCGGAAGCGTGAATCCACGCGGCAATTCACCGTTGGCCTCTTCTGCAGCCGCCAGCATTTCCGTCTCCTCCTGAAGCGTTCGCATGTCGGCTACCTGACGCGCGGACTCGAAATCGACGACGACCACGTCGCTTGGAAGATGGTCCAGGAGCGAAGGAAGACCTGGATTCAAGTACGCGGCGTAGAACTCCGCCCCTGGAAATGAAGCGCCTAATTCGAGCCGCTCGAGGTCGTGTTCCCACTCGGCGCGGACGTCCGCACGTAGCCCGTCGAGTGAATTGGCGCTGCGAATGTTTGCAACGGCCTCGGCCCCCTTCCTCGGGCCCAGCAAGAACTCGCGACCGCTGCGGATCGACACCTGCTGCACAGGCATGACGGACCGTTGGTTTTCTGGATCAAATAACCGCAAGGTCTCCACCACATTCCCTACCCACTCCGCGCGCACAGGTGACTCGGCCGCAGCTGGGAAGACATCCAAGATCCCACCGCGCACCGAGAATTGGCCGCGTTCCTCAACCAGCCTTTCTCGCGAGTACCCCAGTTGGATTAGGCGCTCGGCGGCTTCGGTAGGGTCCGGACCCAGGCCTGACCCGAGCAGCAAAGTACCCTCCGCCAGATCACTCGGTGCTATGGTCGAGCGCAAGCACGCTCGGCGCGACGAGACCACAACGGTTGGTTCGTGGGTAGGACTCCCGAGCGGCGCCAGCGCCTCGAGTCGTTTGGCGACGGCTTCGTCGAGAGCAGGCGGCCGGTCCAAAAACGACACCGCGACTTCGGCGAAGAGATAAGTGGGCGGCCTGCCGGCGAGCCACGGCCGCAGATCGTCGATGAAACGCTGCGGTGCAGATACCAGCACGAGAATCGAACGATTGCGCGCAGCGCAGGCTCGCGCAACGGACCCGGCCACAATCGGCCACGCAGCGCGCGGGAGCCGTTCGATTTGGAGTTCTGATGGCTCGCCTGACAGCCACCTTTCGAGTTGCGGCGCGTCCGCGATCACCCGCGGCCAGAGGAAGATCACGGCAGCTCCTGGCAACCTAGGGCATCCGCCCGGTTGTAACGATCCATGGCACGACCAAGGCCGGCGTCGAGTGCGAGCTCTAAAGCGCTGGCTACCCCGTCCACGATCTGGGGCAGGCGCTCGGCCTCAGCTTTGGTGAACCGACCCAGGACGTATCGGGCGCCAGAGTCGGAGCCCTTCCGGGCAGGTTTGCCGATGCCAACCCGAAAACGCACGAAATCCGGCGTTCCCAGTGAACCGATCAGCGAAAGCACGCCGTTATGACCGGCTCCTGATCCCCCGCGACGAATTCGCATCCGGCAGAGGGGTAGATCCAGCTCGTCGTGGACGACCCATGTCTGATGGGGTGTCAGGTTGGTATCCCTAAGTGCCTGCGCCACCGCCTGCCCGGACAGATTCATGTAGGTCTGTGGCACCAGCAGCCAAATCCCGCGCGCCGCTGAACGTCCCACCAGAGAATGCCATCGCTTGCGGTCGACCTGCACACCCAGGCGTCGTGCAAGCTCGCGAACACAGGCAAACCCGAGGTTGTGACGTGTGTCGCCAAATTCGGATTCAGGGTTGCCCAACCCTACGATCAACCGCTCTTCTCGACTCAACTCGTAGCCTTTATCGGTCAGCAGACGCAGCAGTGCCCGCGGCGAGCGCCGCAGACCTGTGTTTGAGTTTACGCGGAGCTCACAGCCGGCCTGCCGCGGGTACCAGCCTCGAAAGCTTGAGAGCAGCCAACGTCAGCCGCGATGTTTCGCGATACTCGGCCGCCGATCGGTGGTCCCAACCCAGCAGATGAAGCAGGCCGTGCACAGAGAGCAGCCCAAGTTCGGTGAGGGCGGTGTGTCCATACTCGTTGGCCTGCCGGACGGTCATCGGCCACGAAATCGCGAGGTCGCCGAGATGGTCGTCGGAGCCAGCAAACGAGAGCACGTCTGTGACCGAATCGATACCTGCGTAGTCGCGGTTCAGGCGGCGAAGCTCGCGGTCGCTCGTCAAGCGAATAGCGATCCAACAAGTGCCCGCTGGTAATCGCGCGGCAAGCTCCGGGAGCGAGACGGAGCGCTCGAGCACTGAGCGCGGGAATGACGGCGCCACCGGTGCGCGAACGGCCTTGACTACGTCGACCTCGAGCCGGGTCTGAACAGCCACCGTCTCAAGTAAACCCGTTACAGTCACTGCCGGTGCGGATCCTGGTGACGGGCGGGGCCGGATTCATCGGCTCGCATGTGGTTGACGCCTACGTCGCCGCCGGTCATGAGGTCGCTGTTCTCGACAATTTCAAGACTGGCTCCGAGGCCAACCTCAACCCGGCCGCGCAGGTGCATAGGCTGGATCTGCGCGACCAGCCCGGCGTCGACAAGGCCATTGCGGCGTTCCGACCCGAAGTCGTCAACCACCACGCTGCTCAGTCGGAGGTGCCCAGGTCGGTCGAAGACCCGGCGTACGACGCACAGGTGAACATCGTCGGCGGTCTCAACCTTCTCAAGTCCGCCTACGACCACGGTGTCAGGAAAGTGATCTTCATCTCAACAGGGGGCGCCCTTTACGGCGAGCCCGACGTGGTGCCTGCGGACGAGGATCATCCCATCCGGCCCCTGTCGCCGTACGGCACCAGCAAATTCGCCTTCGAGCAGTACCTGGGCACGTTCAAGCGCACCTTCGGACTCGAATACACCGTACTGCGGTACGCCAACATCTACGGCGCGCGCCAAGACTTCCACGCGGAAGAGGGGCGCGTGATCGCCATCTTCTCAAGCCGCATGCTGGCCGGGAAGCCGGTGACCATCGACGGCGATGGCGAACAGTCGCGCGACATGCTCCACGTCGGGGACGTGGCCACAGCCAACCTCGCCGCTCTCGAGCGCGGCGCTGGTGGCACCTTCCATATCAGCACCGGCGTGCCGGTCACGATCAACGATCTTTATCGAAAGCTGTCTTTGCTGACCGGCAATCAGCAACCTCCCCGTCACGGTCCTCGGCGCAAAGGTGACGTATATCGCATCGCTCTCGACAATGGCCGCGCACGTCGCGAACTGGGCTGGGAGCCGCAGGTGGCTCTGGAAGAAGGGCTGAGCCTCACGGTCGACTACTTCCGCGAGCAGGTTTCAAGCCCCCGAGCGTGAGTAGCGCAACGTCGAGCGCGCACGTTTGACTGAAACCCTCCTCTTTCTCCATTCGCTGGCCGCCCAGACTCTGCTCGTCTACGCTGTGGCGCTCGCTCTCTGGGGGACCTACCGATACTTCCGCAACCGTGAACTCAGCGGGGGTTACCGCTCGGGATTTCTGATCATGGCCGGCCTGACGGCTTTGCAGGGACTAATCGGACTCAGCGCCATCGCCCTCGGCGGACGTCCCCGGGTGCTGCACATCGTTTACGGAGTCTTTGCTGTTGTCTTCCTCCCGGGCGCCTACGCATATGCGCAGCAAGGATCGCGCCGCCGAGAGACCCTGATTCTCGCCGGCGCCGCCTGGATCGTGAGCATTGCGTACTTGCGCGGAATGGCCACGGGCGGGCCGAGCTGAAGCACCAAGCCGGCTACGCGCGGAAGAGCACGCCCACGCCGTAGGTCACGGCTGCAACAACGGTACCCACAACCAGCATCTCCAGACCGGACCGCACGCCGCTCTTGCCCGTGAAGAACGACCGCGCTGAGCCGATCAAGAAAAGAAATGCTAAGCAGATCGCGAAGGCTATCGCGAGCGCTCCGAATCCCGAGAACATCTGCCCGAGGACCAAGCGTCCTATCAGGTATCCGAGGACCGGGATGGCTCCCCCAACCAGGGTCGAGATGCCGGCCACCAGTCCTTCTCGCGCCGGGTTCTCGAATTGGGCCCGGTCGAGCCCCAGCTCCTCGCGAGCCTGCGTGTCGAGCCATACCTTCTTGTCCGACGTGATGCGATCGACGATCGTTTGCGCCTCTCCCGGGGTCAGGCCCTTGGAGCGGTAGATGTCGACCAGCTCGGCCCGCTCGAGTTCGGGCATGGCCTCGATCTCTGCGGCCTCACGTGCGAGCTGGTCCTCAAACACCTCCCGCTGCGACTTGCTGGCGAGATAGGCACCGCCCGCCATCGAGACCGCTGAGGCGACCATCGCCGACAGGCCCCCGATGAGCACCACGCGCGGGTCGACGGTGGCGCCACCGACCCCGGAGAGCACGCCCAGGGTGGCGGTCAGCCCGTCATTGACCCCATAGATCACGTTCCGGATGCTCTCGGCGCCGCCGCCGTGCCAATCCTCGTCGGCTTCGTTGCCGTCGGGCGGGCCTACAACCGACTTGGCCCGATGGTCAGCAGCGGCCGCCTCCGGTATCTCGTCGGGCGACTGATGGTCGAGCTCCTCTGGCAGCAGCCTGCGCAGGACGCCTTGCGCGCGCTCGTCAGACACCGTCGACACCTGGCTCAGGTACGCGCGAAAGACCTGACCCTCAGCGGCCCCAGCCAGGGCCAGTGCCGGACCGATCCCCGCCAAGCGCGCCAGAGTGGCTAGCAGCCAGGCGGTCAGCCGGGGCGGCCGGGCAGGGAGGTCTTCGCCGCCCGCGACCAGAATCGTGGCCCAAGCATCGGCATGGCGCTTCTCAGTCGCCGCGAGCACCTCGAGGCGGCGCCGTAGGCGAGGATCCTTGGCGACCCCGGCCAGCGCTTCGTAAACGCGCGCCATGCGTCGCTCCCCTTCCCAGTTGGTGCGCAGAGAGCGGCTGTCGGTCCCCGACAGCGTTGGTTCGGTGGGCGGAGCCACCCGACTATGGTAGGTACGGCCGCTCAGCGGAGGGTGCTGGCGAATCTGGCAACGGACCCGCACGCCAGGGGCGCGTACAGCACGACACGCACGGTCAGGCCGATCGGACCTGGCCGGATCACCAACGCGAGCAACCACAACCCCCGGCTCTTCAAGGGCGTCGCCAGGCGCGGGCGCGGCCATCTCCGCTGCAGTGCAGGAGATGCGGCCCAACGGACCCAGGCCCCGTGGTCCTCGGTAGGGCGGCCTAAGGGGCAACGACCGCGCGCCAGACGAGCGTTCGTCCCCGCGGATTGGCTTAAGGTAGGGACCCTCCATGACCCCGGCTCCCACGCGCGAAGCGACCGCCTTCGCGCCCGAGACAGCGTCCCGACGCGAACCCCGCTCGAGCCCTCGTCCCCGGCGCCGCATTCTGATCACCGGCGGCGCGGGCTTTCTCGGCGTCAACGCCACCCTCCACATGATCGAGGAGGGCTGGCATATCACGCTCCTCGACAACCTCAGCCGCCCCGGCACGGAACGGAACCTCAGATGGTTGATGGCCCAGCACGCGAACCGAACCACATTCATTAAGGAGGACGTGAGGAACGCGACCACTCTCAGCGACCACGTCAAGAACCAGGACGCGATCCTCCATCTCGCGGGCCAGGTGGCGGTCACGACCTCGCTTGTGGACCCCGCAGCCGACTTCGAGGTCAACGCCAAAGGGACCCTGAACCTCCTCGAGGCAGCCCGCAAACACAACCCCGAAGCTCCTTTTCTCTTCGCATCGACGAATAAGGTCTACGGAAAACTCGAGAACAACAACCTAGCCTGTAAAGAAACGCAGCCCATCGACTTTCACAGCCCTTACGGGTGCAGCAAGGGCGCCGCCGACCAGTACGTCAGGGACTACGCCCGCTGCTTTCAAATGAACACAGTCGTCCTCAGGCAGAGCTGCATTTACGGTGCGCATCAGTACGGCACCGAAGACCAGGGCTGGGTCGCCCACTTCGTGCATTCGATCCTCAACCAAAGACCCATCACGATCTACGGCGACGGCACTCAAGTGAGGGATCTGTTGGACGCCAGAGACCTCAGCGCCCTCTATCAATCAGTGATCGAGAACATCGACCGGACCCGAGGCGAGATCTACAACGTCGGCGGAGGACCCAACAACCAGCGCAACCTACTCGAGGTCATCCAACAGATAGCCCAACTGACCAACACCAAACCCCAGCACTCGTTCGCGGATTGGCGCGAAGGCGACCAGATCTACTACGTCAGCGACATCACGAAGGCGAAGAAACACCTGCGGTGGGAGCCACAGGTCCCCTTCGACCGGGGCCTCAAAGACCTGATCGATTGGGCCCGATCCGCCGCTAAGGCGTAGGCCGCCGCGCCATTGACAGCGGTGAAAAGCTGCAGCTTCACGCCGTGGCAGCTTCTGACGCCACCCGCTCGTGGGAGCGCGCCACCTCGACGATGACGCGCTCGAGTGTATCGATGTGCCGCTCCCAATCGAACCGCCGCGCCCACGTGAAGGCACGCTCCCCGGTGACCTGGTTGGCCACCGGGTCGTCGAGCAGAGACGTGATCGCAGCCGCGTAGTCGCCCTCATCGAGCGGCTCGGCAAGCTGCCCGGTCCCCGCCCCGACCGTGACCGTCGGCCCGGCTTGATTCCAAGCCACCACCGGCACGCCCTTCGCCATCGACTCGATCACGCCCATCCCGAAGTCCTCTTCCGGCGCTGGATACACGTAAACGGCGGCGCCCTCATACAGCCGCTGCAGCTCCTCCTCACTGATCGTCGCCAGGAAAAGCACGCCATCCGACAGCCCGAGTGAAGTGACCAGCGCCTGCAGCTCGGCGGTGTGGGCGGTCGGCGGTCCCGGAATCACCAGCTGGACCCGAGGGTGCTTCGAGCGCACCGCAGCTATGGCGCGGATCGCGAGGTCGAACCGCTTCTGGGGGTAGTGGCGATTGGTGAGGAGGACATATGGCCGGCGGATCGGGTATCCGTTGATGGTCAAGCCGCCGGAAAAGCGGCTATCCACCGACAAAGGAAACCCCGAAGCTGCCACATGACAACCGGCTGGACAGTCGACCGCCTCGCGCCGGTAGATGCTGCGAATGATGCCCCCGATGTAACCCCCGTTGACCAGCAGCTGGTCTGCCTCCTGCACCGATCGCCGGTCGGCCCAGGCCACGAATCTCGTGGCCCGGAGCACCACAGCGGCCAGCAGCCGGTAGTCCGGGTTGGCCACCCAGCCGGTCTCGCGGTCGATCTTGCGCGGATAGACGAGGCGGTTCGGCTGGTTCAGGTAGACGACGTACGGGACGTCTATCAGACGCGCCGCCCACCACGCGATCCATGCGCTCGGCTGGTTGCAGCCGACGATGGCGTCGACGCCGCGAAACCGCCATGCATACAGCGGCATGAGTAAAGAGGCCGCGGCCATCTGCACCGCCTCGCGATATGGAAACCAGCGCGGCAGTTGGGGCAGGAATGTACGCACGCCAACCGAACCGATCAGGTCGGGATAGCAGCGAGAAGCATCCACCGTGGGGGCGTAGCACTCCACCTCGAACCCGCGCCTGCGGAGTCCAAGCACCTCTTCGATGACGATCCGCTCACCACCCCCCGCGTATGTGAAGCCGCTATGGAAGACCGCGACGCGCCGCGGGCCGCCGGCCCGTGCGCGCCTCCGACCGCCGACCAGGAGGAACCCGAACAAGCCGAGGACGAGTGCGTAGCCGGCCGTGATCGCGTGGTAGAGGACGATCGCTCCGGCCGCCACCGCGGTTGACAACCCCAGTCCGCCGCCCAGGACCAGGGACCCGGCCACCTCCAGGTTGCCGAGATAGCCGGGGCCCGCCGGGACCGCGAAGCTGAGGAGCAGTGCGGGATACGCCGCCATGGCCTTGAAAACGGGCACCGGAATGCCGACGGCGGCGAAGAGAAGGCTGAAGTTGAACGCATCGATGAGCAGAGCCAGCCCGGTGAGCAGAGCCAGCCGCCCGGCAAGAGCCGGCGTCCACAGCCCGCGGGCGCCGGCGCGGAAGGCGAAAGCCTGGCCGGCGATGGCGGCGCCGAACTTTTCGGGCAGCAGCCGGCGCGCCAACGCCGAGCGCGCGACGCGCGGTCCCACCACGGCGGTGCCCAGCACCGCGGTGAGCAGCGCTACCGCCAGAGCCGCCGCTCCCAGCAGGCCCCGGGGTGCGCTCACGACTCCTGTAGCGGCGACCGCTGCCAGCGCCGCCAGCACCAGCGCGACTCCCGCCAGGTCGCAGGCCTTGTCGATGACGATGGTTGCGAGTGCGGATCCAGCGGGCACCCGATGCCGGCGCCACAGCCACCACGCGCGGGCGGCGTCGCCGGACCGGATCGGGAGCACGTAGTTGAGGAACCCGCCGGCCGCGTTCATGGCAAACGCGCGCACCATGCCGACGGGCGCTATCGATCGCAGAAGCAGGAGCCAGCGGCGCGCCCTGATGAAGCTGGTGACCAGCGACAGCGCCAGCATCAGAAGCACCGGCGCCCAGTTGTGGACGCGCGCGTGCCCGGCCACGTCGGGTAGGGAAACTGTGCGCAGCCACAGCCAAAGCAGAACGAGCCCGAAGGCCGTCTGCAAAGCGAGTCGGATCCAGCGATTCATGCCTAAGCTGCCACTTGCTCCGACGCCGCCGGAATCAGAATCCAGCGGGCGTTCACTAAGCGAAATCTTCGGAGCGGCAACGCATCATTAACACGGGTTGATCATCCGACACAAGATCAGCCCTTGGGATTTCACGAGCGATGTAGGCGATTTGTCGTCGAAATTGTGTATGAATGCGTCATCCTGGCTCGTGAAATCCCGGACTAAACTGATTTGCAAAGAGGGCCCCTGGGAGAGGACGGATAGGCGAAGGGAAACTCACCACTCAATAAGAACCTCACCCCCCGCAGCCAAGCTCGGTGCCGGTGTCGAGAAATCGCCCGGCCCGAGCCTTTTTATGGGCTCCACCCACGGTTCTCAGGCGGGGACGCCCCTCAAGGCGCCGGCGCTAAGCCGGCTCCCGGCGCACCCCACTGGCCCACTCCCGCAGCCCCTCCTGCCAGGGCCGCAGCGAACTCACCCGGGTGGACCCCAGGCAACCGTTGAGCGGCCGCGCGGCAGGCGCCGGCTGCTCGGAGCTCGTCACCGCCTCCACCTGGGCGGACACGCCGCAGGCCTCGAGCACCGAAGTGGCGAACTCGTGCCATGAACAGCACCCTCCGGCGACCAGGTGCACGATGCCGCTGAGCTCGGTCGCGGCCAACCCCACCACCGCCACCGCCAGGTCGCGCGCATAGGTCGGGTTGACGCGCTGGTCGGAGACAACCGCCAGCCGCTCGCCCGTGCGCGCTCGCTCGACGATGCGCTGCGGGAAGCTGCCCCCTTTGATGGCCGACCCCCGGTCCCCGAAGAGGGCCGCGCTCCGGATCACCAAAGCGCCGGGCAGCGCAGCCAGCACCCTCCCCTCCCCATCCAGCTTGGATTTCGCATAGACCCCGAGGGGGCGCGCCGCGTCCGATTCGACATACGGCCGGTGGAGCGCGCCATCGAACACGAAGTTGGTCGAGAAGTGGACCAGCCGGACTTGGTGGTGTGCGCACGCGAGCGCGACATTGAAAGCCCCCTCCGAGTTCACGCCGTAAGCCAACTCCCTCTCGCGCTCGGCGCGATCCACGGCGTTATAAGCCGCGCAGTTGAACACGAGCTCGGGGCCGTGCTCGTGCAGTGCATCGTCCACGCGAGAGCGATCGACGATGGACAGGTCGCTGCGGGTCAAGCCGGCCGCGTCGGGAAGCAGGCGCATCAGCTCCGACCCCAACTGACCCGCGGCGCCCAGGACCAAGGCCTTCATCCGCGGGAAGGTAACAACAAGACCGGCCGCACCGCTCACGCCCTCGCGGATCGGGCTACGCGGTAGGTGGCGGGGCCTGAGCCGGGACCGTGAAGTGGAACACCGACCCTTGACCGGCCGTGCTGTCGGCCCAGATCCGGCCCCCGTGCATCTCGACTATCTGCCGGCAGAGGGCGAGCCCCAGGCCAGTGCCCAGGATCTTGCCTCGGCCGGGCGTCTCCAATCGTTCGTATCGCTCGAACAACCGGGGTACGAACTCGGCAGGGATGCCCAACCCATGGTCCGTAATGCTGACCTCAACGTGGCTGTCGCTGCGATGGCTGGCAACCACGACCTCCCCCCCATGCGGTGAGTACTTGATCGCGTTGTTGAGGAGGTTGGTCATGACCTGAAACAGGCGGTCGTAGTCGCCCTGGACCAGAGGCACCGCCGGGTCGAGGCTGGTGGTGAAGACGTGCTTGGAGCTCGAGGCCTGAGCCCGGTCGACCGCCTCACGAGCGGCGAGGTTCAGGTCGACCGGCGCCAGTTGCAGGGTCATGCGACCAGCCTCGATGCGGTCGAGGTCGAGCATGTCGTTGATCAGACGATTGAGCCGTGTCGCATCGGTGTTGATGTCGCGCGCGATGTCTTTGACTTCATCCGGCTTGAGATCCTCGCCACGGAGCAGCTCGCTGAAACCCAGGATCCCGGTCAGCGCGGTCCGAAATTCGTGGCTGACCACGGAGACGAACTCGCTCTTGAGCTTGCTCAGCCGTTCCAGGCCGGCGAGATGGGCGCTCGCGGCCTCCTGGGCTATGTGCTGGACGCTGTTGTCCTCGTACATCGCGAGGAAATAGTCGATCCGGCCCCTGGCGTTTTTTACAGCGGTGGCGCTCCAGTGCAGCCACACCTTGGTCCCGTCGGCGCGCAGCGCCTCGCTGTCTGACTCGACGAAGTCGACCCTCCCTTGCCACAGGGGTTGGAACGTCTCGAACACCCGAGCGAACTCATCCGCCGGAAGATACTGGGCCACCGGGGTCCCCACCATGTCCTTCGGCTGGATATGCAGTAGGTCGCCCAGGCGCGGGTTCGCATCGATGATCTTCATGTCCACGCCGACGCGCGCGATGCCAAGGGGTGCGTGTGCGATGACCTGGTTGAGCAGAGCGGTGCGCTCCGCGAGGACCAACCCCTCACGCCGGCTCGCGAGGACCAGCGCCAGGGAGTCCCTGTGCGCGAGCACCTGGCTGAGCACGAGCAGGATGCCCAAGCCTCCCGCCAGCGCGGTCTCGAACTGGTCCAGGGTTCGGTCGCTGGCCGCGAGGAAGACGACCGTGACCGCAGCCGCCAAAACGGTCATCCAGGGGACTGCCCTCTGCCAGAGTGTCGTCGGGCCCTCGACCGTGCCTACGCTGCTGACCCTCGAGGGCAAAAGCGCGGCGAGCGCGATCATCAGGTATCCGATCACCCACCCGCTGCTGAGCACTGCGCTGGCGTTTGCGTAAGTGCCGTTGGCGGTCAGGTAGGCGAAAGCGCTGTCGGAGAACGCGTTGGCCGCCAGGCCGCCCAGCAGGAGCGCCATCCGGCTCCGCTGCGCTTGAGGGGCCCGTCTGAGCGCCAGTATCAATACGGTCGCGATCACGATGTCGCCCACCGGGTAGGCCAGGCCGATCAGCTGCGCGGCCAGCGAGGCGGGCGAGCTCGCGTAGACCTGGCCCAGGCCGGCTGCCCAGCTCACGAAGAGCAGTGAGAGCCCGACGATTGCGCCGTCCAGCACGGCCCGGCCGCGCGTGGCCAGGCGGCTCGGAGCTGACGGGAAGGCCAGGATACCCGCGATGGCGAGCGGTATCGCGGCGAGGTAGCCGGCGTCGGCCGCGGACGGGAACGGGGTCGGGATCCCCAACCCCACCTCGTAGACCGACCAGATGACCTCTCCGAGTCCCCAACTCGCCGCGGACGCAGCGAGCAATGCCCAGGCCAACCGCTGCCGGTCCAAGGATCGGTACGCTGCCCACGCACAGCACGCCGCAGCGACCAGCGCCGCGACAGCTTCGCCGAGGTCGTCGAAGTCGGTAGTGATCCGACCACCGCCCACGGTGAAACCGGTCCAGACGACGAAGACCACTGTCGCTGCCGCCGCGAGGATGGCCGCGACCACGAACGCCCTCGATACGTCTGGACGCGCTCGAGCTATCAAACCTTGGCCTCCGCCACCGCGCGGCCCTTGTACTCCTCGGCCACGGAGGTCGCAAGCAGCCGCAGCGCCTTCGCCGCCGGGCTCCCAGGGGCGGAGTTGACGAGGACCTCGCCCGTGACGCCGGCCCGATCACACCGGAAACCGTCATGGTCGAGCCCCAGCTGAACATCCCGCCCGATGCCGCGCTCCACGTCGGCGCGGGTGACCATCGTTCCCCCCCGAGGGTGATTGAAGTCAACGCTCACGCTGCCCGCCGGGATGTTCAGCACGCAGCGGAAGTTCTCGAGCACGTCCTTAGTGTCCTTGAGCGCGGGCAGCTCTGGGGTCACGATGACGAGAATCCGGCTGGCGCGCTCGAGACGCTTCTTTACGCCCAGGGTCATGGCGCGCTCGTCAGGGATCCCCTCGAAATCGCTCCGCTGGGGTCCTCGCGGCGCAGCGGCGCAGGCGGTTTCGCGCGGCCACTACACGCCGGCCGCGGACGACAGGATCTTGCGCACCTGTTCGGCGAAGGTCCTGGTGTCGATCGGCTTTGGGATGTAGGCGGCGCATCCTGCGGCCAGCGCCCCCTCCCTGTCCCCCAGCATCGCGTGCGCCGTCAACGCAACGATGGGGATCGCTGCGGTGAGTGCATCCGCCTTCAACTCGCGGGCGTACGAGAGGCCATCCTGTCCCGGCAGCTGGATGTCCATCAGTATGAGGTTGGGTACATGCGCCTTCATCCGCTCGCGGGCCTCTGCGGTGGAAGCCGCGAGGTCGACCCTGAAGCCGTCACGCTCCAGGACGGAGGACGCCAGCAGCTGATTGGCCGGGTTGTCCTCCACGATCAGGATCAGAGGTGGCTGGGTCACCGGGCGTCGGAACGGCGGGCGACGACCTCCTGCAGGAGACCGAGCAGGTCGGCTCCGGCGGTGGAGCCCCGGCTGAGGATGGTCGAGACTTGGCCGTTGAGCTGACGCTTGTCGTCTTCGGTCAGGTTCTTCGCCGTGAGGACCATGATGGGCGTCGCTCGAGTGGCCGCCTCCGCACGTAGCGCCGCCACGACGTCGAAGCCCGTCACCCCGGGCATCATGAGGTCGAGCAGGATGAGGTCCGGGCGGCCTGAACGCGCGAGCTCGATGGCTTCTCGACCGCCCACGGCTTCGATGACCGTGTAGCCGGCCGGCTTCAGAACCTCCGCCAGCCATTCCCTGTTGGCGGGTTCGTCGTCCACGACCAGTATCCGCATCTCTTCGCGTCCCACGGTGCGCTGGAAGTTGAACTTGCTCAGGCGCTTGAGCAGCGCGGGGGCGGCCACCGGCTTCACGAAATAGTCGAGCGCGCCCAGGGCGATACCCAGCTCGGGATTGTCCACGATGCTGATGATGACCACGGGTATGTCGCTGGTCGTTTCGTCATGCTTGAGCCGCGTCAACACCTCCCAACCGTCCAGCTCCGGCAGCAGGATGTCCAGCGTGACGGCCATCGGATGCAGCTCGCGCGCTTTGGCCAGGGCCTCGGTGCCGGTGCGAGCGATCACGCTCCGGAATCCGCCGCGCTCGACTGTGCGCCGGACGAGGTCGGCCGCCAACGGGTTGTCTTCGACGATCAGCACCAGAGGTCGCTTGGCGTCCATGATCCGATCTTCGGCCGATACAGGCCTGGCTCCGGCGGCTTCTTCGGGTGGAGGACCAACGATGGGCAGGGTCAGCGTGAACACGCTGCCCTTGCCGACCTGGCTGGCAAGCCGCACATCACCTCCGTGCAAGAGGGCGAAGCGGCGGGTGAGCGCGAGTCCCAACCCCGTCCCCTGCACCTGACGGCCGGCGCCCGAGTCCAGCTGCTGGAACTCTTGGAAGATGCGCGGCATGTCGGCCTCAGCGATGCCGATCCCGTTGTCGGCAACGGATATTTCGATGGCTTTGTCCGTCCGCACGGCGGTGATCGACACCTTGCCGTTCTCAGGAGTGAACTTGACTGCATTGGAGAGAAGGTTCAGCAGCATCTGTTTCAGCTTGCCCGCGTCTACGAGCATCTCGCCGGCCGCTCCGGCATCCACCTCTAAGCGGATCCGCTTGGTGGCGGCGAGCGGTTCTATCGTGCTGATCGCCTCGTCGACGACGGTCGGCACACGTACGGTCTCCAGCCGGAGGTCCATCTGACCGGCTTCGACCTTCGACAGGTCGAGAATCTCGTTGATCAGCCCAAGCAGGTGCTTCCCACTGGAGTGGATCTGGCTCAGGAACCGCACCTGGGCGCTCTTGTCGAACTGATCCTCGCGGGCATCGATGAGCAGCTCGGAAAAGCCGAGGATCGCGTTCAAGGGGGTGCGTAGTTCGTGGCTCATGTTGGCCAGGAACACGCTCTTGGCCCGGCTGGCCTCCTGCAATTGGTCGTTCACTTCCCGGAGCTCCTGGATCAGGTTCAACCGGTCGAATGCGGCAGCAAGCGCGCTGACGAATTGGTGGACGCGACTCGATTCCTCAGCGCCGATGCGGGGAGTGAACGGGCCGGCGACCAGCACCAATCGATTCGCCCGTCCGGCAAGAACGTTGAGTGGAAGCGTCAGCGTCGCCCACTCCGATCCGCGTAAGGCGATGTGCCCGTCCCCGGGGTGCACCCGATCCGATTGGTCGCAGATGGCTGACAGCTCCTCGGGGTCGAGGCCCCGCGAGACGACGGCCACGCCGTCGGCGTTGAGCGCCACGACCGCACTCGCGCCCACCAACCGCATCGCCCACTCGAGCGCCCTCTCGATGAGGACCTCGCGATCCTGGTCCAGCACCAGCAGGTCCTGCATCACATTCCGGAGCCCCTCCTCCTCGGTGGACCGCCACTGCCGCCGGAGCCACGCCGGCGGCAATAGGCTCACGTAAAGCAGCGGGACGCTGACGAGGATCGCCAGCTGGATGATGACCTGGGCGGCGGGGTTGGCCGCGACGGCGCCGGCGAGCACGGCGAAGATGAGGATGGCCACCACACCAGCGAAGCCCAGGCTGAGCGATCGCAGGCGCCAACCCTGTACTGCCGGCAGTCCACGCGCCACCAGCCAGAAACGCACGATCGCCTCTAGCACGATGCCCGACCAGACGACGACGATCGCGATCCCCGCCCCCTGCCGGACCTGGGCCGTGGTTCCGGACTGTCCGATAAGACCGACCACCACAAATGCCGCGCCGGCGGCCACCATGGCGATGACCACGGCGGCGTGCCAGCGCGGGTCGATGGGGATGAATGAGCCGCGAAAACGAAACAGGGCATAGCTGGAGCCAAGGAAGGCAACGATGCTGAGCTGGGTCATGAAGGGCGGCGTGAAATGGAGGAGAGCCGGAACGCGACCGCTGACGGCCACGAATGACAGAAGGCCCAGGGCGAGGGCCAGGAACCCGTTCGTGCTGTCTCGGCGTCGCGCCCAGTCGATGACGACTGTGGCGCCCAGCAGCAGGAAGGCCACAGAGACCGCGTTCTGCAGGTAGATCAGGAGGTCCTTCACGGGGACTGGGTTAGGCGGCGCCGACCTGGCGGATGGCGGGCAGTTCCGCTACAAGAACCTTGACCACGTCGGGGTCCCACTGCTTGCCGGCGCCGTTGGTCATCACGGCGGTGGCCTCGTCCAGCGAGCGCCGGAGGCGATAGGGACGGTCAGTGACCATCGCGTCGTAGGCGTCACAGACGGAGACGATCCGGGCCAGACGAGGAATCTGCTGACCGCGCAGGCCATCCGGGTAGCCGGTCCCGTCAAAGTTCTCGTGGTGGTTCCGGATGATCGGCAGGAGGTTGGTTCCCGACCTCAGCGGCTTCACGATGCTCTCGCCGAGCGCAGGATGGGTCCGCATCACGGCCAGTTCCTGGGCGTTCAGCGGCCCAGGCTTGAGCAGGATGGCGTCAGGAACGCCGATCTTGCCGATGTCGTGAACGAGACCCCCGCGATATAGCGCATCGAGCGCGGGCTGGGGGAGGCCAAGGCGCGCGCCGAGCAGGCGAGCGGTCTCCGCGACGCGCGCGGTGTGCTTCTCCGTGTAAGAGTCCTTGGCCTCGACCGCCGCGGCGAGCGCAAAGATGACTTGCTCGGCGCTGTCGAGCGTGTCGTACAGGGCCTTCAAGCGCAGCGCAGACCGGACGCGGGCGACCAGCTCAACGCGCTCGACCGGCTTGGACATGAAGTCGTCGGCACCTGACTCCAGGGCTTTGACGCGGTCGTTTGTCCTGTCGAGCGCAGTGATCATGACCACGGGCAGCAGGCGCCCTCTTGGTCCGGCCTTGATCCGCCGGCAGACTTCGTAGCCATCCATGTGCGGCATCTGCACATCGAGGAGGACCAGGTCGGGCGGCTCGGCCTCGATGCTCTTCAAGGCCGTGGGGCCGTCCTCAGCGGTGCGGATCGCGCAGTCGAGGTCGGCCAGGTAGGCCTCGACGAGCTGCCGGTTCGCCGCCCCGTCGTCAACTACGAGGACGACGGCCACGTGGTCCTTCTCGTTGGTTTGAGCAGCGCCGGCCGTTGACGAGTGCATCCATGACCCCAGAATCCCTGATCGTTAAACATACACTTAACGTGTCAGAATCGACCCCTGTTTAAGACGCGTTTTTCACGCCTTTCACGAAAGCGGTTTAACCAAGCCAACTGTTTACGCCGTGGCAATTTACCCTTGCCATCGGAGGGGAGGCAGGGTGCGCCTGGAGCTCCGCCAGGCCCCGCGCCCCAACGCGAGCGATCCCCTCAGGTCGGACGTCCCCCCTCAAACGGGAGGGGTTTGCGTTGCGCCGCGAGCTGAGCCGTGACCTCCGGCTCCGGCGCCGGCCGGCCAAGCAGGAAACCCTGCGCTGCATCGCATCCGGCCTCGATGAGGACCGCCTCCGCCTGCTTGTCTTGCAGCCCCTCGGCGACGACCCGCAGGCCCAGGTTGTGACCCAGCCCGACCGCGGAGCGAACGATCGCGCCGGAGTCGGGATCGGTGGCCAGCCCCTGCACGAACGAGCGGTCGATCTTGATCTCGTTCACCGGCAGTCTCATCAGGTAGAGCAGCGACGAGTAGCCCGTGCCGAAGTCGTCCAGCGACAGCCGGACTCCCATCTCATTGAGCCGGCGCAGGACCTTGCCTGCTGCCGCCGCCATCGCCACCCCTTCGGTGATCTCGAGCGTCAGCCGCTGGGGCTCCACCTTCGAGCTCGCCAAGGCTTGGGCCACGATGTCTTCGAGCGAGTGATCCTCGATGGTGCGCGGAGACACGTTGACCGAGACCGAGACGTCGAGCCCGCTCTCCAGCCACTTGCAAAGCTGCGCCAGGGTGGTGTCCAGCACCCAGGTCGTGAGCGGGTGGATGATTCCGGTTTCCTCGGCCATGGTGATGAAGCGTTCGGGGGGCAGCAGGCCCTCGCGACGATGGTTCCAGCGCACCAGCGCCTCGACCGAATAGATGGCGCCCGTAGCCAGCATCACCTGCGGCTGGTAGTGCACGACAAGCTCGCCCTGCGGGATGGCACGCCGCAGCTCCCCTGCGAGCCCCGACCGGCGCATGGTCTGGGCCTCCTGCTCAGGCGAGTAGAGCGTGTGGCCGCTGCCCGAGCGCTTGGCGACGTACATCGCCACATCGGCGCGCCTGAGCAGCGTGCTCGGCTCATCTCCATGCAGCGGGTACAGCGCAATGCCAAGCGAGGCGCGAGTCTCCACGAGCTGGTCGCCGACGGTGAACGGCGCTTCCAGCGAGGCCAGGATCTTGCGCGCGGCAGCGACCACGTTGTCGGGGTGGTGGGCCTCGGTGGTGATGACAGCGAACTCGTCGCCGCCCAGCCGCGCCACCGTGTCGGTGGCTCGTATGGCGCCCCGGATGCGGATGGCAACCTCCTGCAGGAGACCGTCGCCGCGATCGTGGCCGAGGGCGTCGTTGACGTCTTTGAACCGGTCCAGGTCGAGCAGCAGAACTCCGAACATCTCGTGGTTGCGGCGTGCGCCGAGCAGCGCCTGGCGGATCCGGTCGCCGAACAGTGTCCGGTTTGGAAGGCCGGTCAACGCGTCATGCAGCGCCTGGTACTCCAGGGCATCGGTTTGGGCCTTGCGTTCTGAGATGTCCCGCAGGGTGGCGATGAACAGGTGGCGCGAGCCGATCTGCATCGCGCTGACCAGGAACTCGAGCGGGAACAGGCTGCCCCCCTTGCGCTTCCCCATCGTCTCGTGAGCGCCGCCCCCAGGGAGGTCGAGCGTGAGCTGGTGCGTGAGGTAGCTCGTGAAGCCGCTCCGATGGGTGGTGGCGATGAGAGTGTCCGCGGCCTGTCCGATGAGCTCCTGCTCCACGTAGCCGAACAGCTTGACCACGGCCGGGTTGGCGGACTCGATGGCGCCCGCCTGGTCGATGGTCAAGAGGCCGTCGGACACGTTGTCCAGCACCGAGCGCATGCGTTTCTCGCTCTCCTGCAGGGCCGTCTCGGCACGCTTGCGCTCGACGTACTCGCCGATCTGCGAGCCGATGTCGTTCATCACCGCCTTCAGCCCGTCGTCAAGGTCTCGAGGCTCCGAGGCGTACAGCGAGATCATTCCGACCACACGCCGGCCGCTGCGCACGGGGAAGCCGACCAGCCCACGGAGGCCGGCGGCAGCAGCTGCCGCAGAGCGGGGTGATCCGTCGGTGGCAAGGTCCGCCACCGCCACCGGCGCCCCAGTTTCCCACACGCGCCCTGCCAGGCCCTCGCCACGCCGGTAGGTGAGGTTCGGCGCGGTCGCCGCGAAGACAGAGACGTCGCGTTCGGGGTGATTCCATGCCGTGACGAAGTGCATGACCTCGCGCGAGGCGTCCACCTCCCAGTACTCGGCCAGGTCCCAGCCGAGCGTGCGGCACAGGCCCTCCAGGACGTTCGGCGCCGCCTTGTCCCACCCCGGCGACGTGAGCAGAGCTTGGGTGACAGCAAAGCGGGCGGACCGCAGCAGCTCGTAGCGCTTGCGGTCGCCGATGTCCACGACCACGCTCTGGAAATAGAGCGGCTTGGCCTCATGGTCTCGCACCAAGCGCACCGTTATGTCACCCCAGACCACCTGGCCGTCCTTGCGGAGGAATCGCTTCTCGTATCGGAAGCCGGGCGCCTCGCCCGCCATCATCCGCCGCGAGAATTCCTGGGTCGTGGCGATGTCCTCGGGGTGTGTGATGTCGAAGATCGACATGGCGTGGAGCTCGTCCGCCCTGTAACCGAACAGCTCGCAGTACGCCGGATTGACCGACGCGATCCTGCCGTCCAAGCCCGCAAACGACATTCCGGCCTGGGCCTGCTCGAAGAGCGTGCGCAAGCGCATCTCGCTCTCGCGCTTCTGCTCTGTGGCTTGGTGGCGCTCGCTGATGTCTCGAACCAGCCCGAGCAGCCGGTCCGGGCCCTCCGCGACGAGGCGGTGGACGGATGCATCGACCTGGATGCGCCGGCCGTCCTTCGTGACGAGCGCCGACTCATAGCGCACAGGCACGTCGCCGCCGGCCAGCCTGGTGGTGAGCATCTTGGCCAGTGCGGCCCGCTCCTCGGGAGGGGCAAGCTCGATCAAAGACGGCAGCGCCAGGAGCTCTTCGGGCGAATAGCCGGTGAGCTGTAGGTAGGCGGCGTTGCCGGCAACGAAGCGGCCGTGCTCGGTGATAACCAGGCCCTCGCCCAGGTCGCTGATGGACTGCAGCAGCGAGGCCTGGCGCTCGGCGTGGACGGTGAGGTCACGATCGACCACGCGCCGGGTGAGGAAGGCGAGCAGTCCCAGTCCCACGAGGACGAGTGTCCAGATCGCGACCTCGGACACCGCGAGGTGGAGCGCGATGACGGCATAGGCCCATAACGTGCCCAGGCCTGCAGCCGCGATGACGAACACGTAAGTGAAGTGGCGGGTGTGGAAGCCGAGGTCGAAGTGGATGATGATCGTCGCGAAGCTTGCCGCCGCCAGGGGCGGCAGATCGTTGCCCAGCCACTGCCCGGCCACGCCAAGCACCAGCACGGTGAGGATGGCGCTGAATGTCATGAGCATCAGCTGGATGGGGAGGTTGGTGGACAGCCGGGAGGCCCGGACACCGACCGCCACCGCAGCGAAGACAACCCCGATCCCGATCAGGACGTACTCCTGCTGCAGCACGGTTTCGGGCAAGTTCGCCAGCCATATGCGGTACGCGACGGCTCCGATGATTGCCAGCGCAGCCAGGCCATTGATGAGCGGGAGGCGCCAGGACCGCGAAACCTGGCTCGAGGCCTCCGGAATTCCGCCCGAGAGGCTGAGAGGCTCCGCCTGCCGGACCGCCGGCGGCGGGCTCAATTGGTTCGCCATTACGCCAGGGCGATGGAAAGTAGGGCCGGGGCCCAATTCATCACGATCACGATAACGATCGGACCCCCAAACCCGTGCTTTGATGGTCCCGTGCTCGCCCGCGGCCAGGTCGGCCGGATCTTCGAAAACCTGGTGGAGAACGCCTACACGTCGCAGTCCGGCGGACGCCTCCAGACCTACGTGCCGGTTCTCGACAGCCATGGCGTCGACCGAGTGGTCTCCCTCGACGGCGGCGCGCCTCTGTTCATCCAGGTCAAGTCCCAGCAGCATCGGAGCGCCAGGGGACACCTGACCTTCCAGGTCGTCGAGTCGGAGGCCGGCCGCTACGCGCGCTGGCTGCTGCTTCTTGTTACGGGCACGCCGGAGGCGATCTCGGAGGCGTACCTGGTGCCGGGCCCGGACTGGCGCCGCCTCGCCTCGCGGACGGCAGGGTCGCGCGGGATCGAACTGCTGGAGGCCGGCATCCTACCCCACAGCCGGCGCTGGTCGCGGTACCGGATCGACCCGGCTCAGTTGGGCAAGCGCCTCATCGCCATGTCCCGTCCCCCCACCGGGGTATCTCCTCTCCCCTCCGGGGAGAGGGCTAGGGTGAGGGGCTGGAGCTGGCAACAACGCTCAGAGGAAGGCGCCTACTTCGAGCTCTGGCTGGTCACGACTCTGATGGTGTCGGGCGACGAGCTGGCGCTCTACCGCCCGGCAGTCGACTTCGCCGGCCGGGACCTGTGCGTCCAGCTGGCCGGCACCTCTTCCTATCTATACGTGCAGGTCAAGGGCACTCGCGATCAGCGCACGCCCGATCGTGCCGAGTTCCACGTCCCGCGCTCCACGTTCACGCTCGATCCGAAGGTCGTCTACGTGTTCGCCTATGCGCCGCCGGCTGGGCCACCCCTGTGCCTGTGGGTGGTGGATGCTGTCG
>WNFB01000401.1_pt1 | contig 57546 bp, 41 predicted proteins | sample 5400501 | NCBI WGS metagenome assembly WNFB01 (sample SAMN13153341, study PRJNA577476) | soil metagenome | isolation source: 200 cm saprolite under Douglas fir tree site 2 hole 1 | place: USA:California | collected 2015-04-18 | reverse complement strand
TTGGCGCGGTTCTGGTGACGGCCGGTCTATGGGCGGTGATTCACGGTCAATATGGTGCATACGAGATAACAACCATTTTATGTCTTGGACTACTACTCGGTACAGCACGGGTCTTAACCGGGTCTCTCCTGGTGCCGCTGGGACTACATGCGGCGTCTAATTTAGTGGCAACTATTGAGGCGGCGGTATTGGGATGACAGTTCGCCGCCCAACAATCGGTTGGGGTGTCCTAAAAAACCAACGTCTTAAAAAATCTCGCGATTTGACAGGCTCAGCTATCTTAGCCACCATGTAGGCGTTAAATAAGACACCTTTTAGGGGGTCTACTTTTAGTTGGGCAACGCAGGGGAGAACCGTCGAACATGGGGTACCAACTCTGGGCCTCGCCAATCACAGGCTACAGGCGCAACGGGACCCGCCTCGCAGAATTGCGCTCGCTGCTGGGGTCCGGGATTACCGCGCGCGCAATCCTTGAGCCGCTCCAGTCGTGTCCGGCGGCCGCCGCCGCCGATGAGATGGCAGACATACTCCAACGACGAAGCTTCGACGTCGCAGGAGTCCAATCACAGCGAGACGGGCCAGTGATTGGATTCGTCGAGAGAGAGACGCTAAAGGGCGGCGTGGTAAGACACCACATCAAGCCCCTTACCGCGGACCAGCTCATTTCGGACGCTACTGCCCTCCCAAGCGTGCTGTCGGTCTTAAAGGCGCGACAGCACGCCTTTGTCCTGATCGGGCCGAGCGTCAAAGGGATCGTCACCAGAACGGATCTCAACAAGCCGCCGGTGCGGGTCTACCTGTTTGGCCTCATTTCCTTACTCGAGATGCATCTCGGGTTCTGGGTCAAAGACGGTTACGGCGAAGACGCGTGGCGGGAAAAGCTCAAGGCGGGGCGACTGAAGGCCGCTAGGAAGCTGCAGGCCGACCGGCGCAAGCGACACCAGGAGGCGAGCCTCGCCGAATGCCTTCAGTTCTGCGACAAGAGGGACCTCGTGCTCGTACGTAACGATCTACGCGGTAACATGGGTTTCGGGGCAACGGCTAGAGCCCGCGGCCTTCTCCAGCGCGCTGAGGATCTCCGAAACGTCTTAGCGCATAGCCAGCAAGATCTCGTCCAGGGCTCTTCGTGGCAAGAAGTCATCGAGCTGGTCGAGTGGGTGGAGACCGTTGTACATACCTCCGACGAGAGCGTCGAACAGAAGATCAGGAATTCGGCAAAACGAGGCGAAGATGGATTGTGGGCGTCTGCCTAACAAGGCGCTGCAAATGAAGACCGTTCCAGGTGATTGGATCAAGTGACATACCGCCCCGGACACCAGCCGGAATGAGCAACGTAACTGACGTAGCCAATGCTCTTGGCGTCTCCAGTAAGACAGTTGAGAAGCATTGCGTTTTCTGCGGGCAGCGGCCCGTCGATAAGAACAAGGAGCACGTTATCCCTGATTGGGCGATCCGAATGTCCGGCGACCCGAAGCGCGAATGCACCATCCACACTCTGTCCATAGATTCGGCGAAACGGGTGATGAGATTTTCGTTTGACCAACTTCAATTTCCGGCTTGTACGCTATGCAACAGCGAATTCAGTGACCTTGAGGGCCAGGCCAAAGGTATCGTCGAGCGAATGCTTGCGCGTCAGCCGGTATCGGCTACAGAACTAAGTGTGTTCCTAGACTGGATGGACAAGGTTCGGGTTGGCCTATGGTTGGGCATCCGATACTTGGATCTCAACTCGTTTCCCATTGATCCTAATTTTTACATCGCCCACCGTATTGGCACTGCCGATCGGGTGGCATGTTTGATGCTCACCGACGCTCCCGCTCTAAGACTGACGTTCTCCTGCGTTTCGACGATCGCTTTTCGTTACCAACCGAGCAGCTTCGCGCTCTGCATTAACGGTTTAAGTACCTTTAACGCATCCACCGACTTTCTAATTGCCCGCCGCATGGGCCTTCCACATCCACATCGAATTGAGTGGGACCAAAGTGGTATGTTACGGATGCAACTTCAGGCAGGCGCAGAGCGAGTAATGCGTCCGCCGCTTCGGGCAGCGCTTCCACAAGCCGGGACGTGGCTATATCAGCCGATGGTCCGCCCCGAGTTTGTAGAGGCATTTGGGGCGCTATGGGATACGGATTATGCACGGCATGCATTTTGGGATTTGAATACCGGATTCGGAGCTGTGTTCGTGGGAGCTGTGTTCGTGGGCAACGGCGACGGGAGCATCTCCCTGTATCCGCAGGAGAGATCAAATCGCTGGCTACACAGCACGCGGTACGCGTCGTCCGGTGAGGCTATCCGGGCAGCTGCTGACGTAGCGCTCAAGATTCAGATGGAACTGTTGGACTTGCCAAGCGTTGACCGGCTACCAAAGGAACGGCAAAAAAGTAGGAGGATGTTCGACCGTCTTGTCCGAGCAGATCTTCGCGCCCGCAAGAAATCACTCGATTACGTCAAATAGCACGCGGCCCTACTGTAGTCATCATTTGCAAGCCCAAACCAGACGCGATAAGCGTTTTGCGTCTGACCAGTCAAACGGGGTGCTGACTGGAAAGCCTGGGCCCGGGGCATTGAACTTACCTTTGTAGGGTGTCCTAAAAAACCAACGTCTTAAAAATTCCCGCAATTTGACAGGCTCAGCTATCTTAGCCACCATGTAGGCGTTAAACAAGACACCTTTTAGGAAGTCTACTTCTAGTTGGGTGCGCATTCAATATGAAGAATTACGTGCTAACGGAGGCACAGTGCCATACAGGGTCTTTTATACCGACGTAAAACTGCCGTCTGGGCAAAGTCAGCCCGATTTCTCGAAGCTGGCGCCATTTGCTTTTGACTCACTTAATGTCGCGCTTGAGAAAGCGTTCGTACTCATTGAGCATAGAGCCATCGTGTGGAAGATAGATGGCCCTGATGGGTTCCAAATGAGTAGAGCGCAAGTAGAGAATGCTTATGAGTCAAAAACTGGTAAGCAGCCTGGCACGTAACACGCGCTTCGAGGCGGACGCGGTGAAACGTCATAGCGTTTTCTGTAAGGTTCGTGGCCCGCGCCGCTCAACTCTGCGTTATGCGTCGTAAGACATGGCCACTGAGTTCACGGTAGCCGAGCCCGACGTCTTGGTCGCAACCACCCTATTTCTAATTGAACGGGGTGTAACGCCCTACCAATTCTCTGTTGCAGCGGGAAAGGGCATTGATACTTCGGGCGCTACCGAACGTCTCAGAAGTGCGTTCGCTGCCATCGGTCGTTCGCCTCGGTTCTCTGGAAACGGGCCTGACATCCTTGGAATATCTGATTCAGAGTGGTGGGTCGTCGAATGCAAAGGTTCCGGTACAGGACAACCACAGACTCAGCGCAACAACTTTGATCGTGCTCTCGCGAGTGTTGTGTCGTATTACGAAGAAGAACCCCAGGGTGTTTCCACGCAACAGCAAGGCGTGACCGTGTGTCTTTGTCTTGCGCTACCGGCCACCCGCGCATACCTTAACGAACTTCAACGACGAGTCCGGTCACCTTTGCGGAGACGGTTGAACCTATGGGTTCTGCTTTGCGAGCCATCGTCTCGCTCCATCAAACCGGTATCGCCAGATGCACAGTTTTGATTGCACCACGCATAACTATCCGTTGCAGCCGAGGCTAAACGGGAACGTTAGACCTCAGTCCGCTTACTCACTAAGCTCATGACAAGAACGCAGTTTGTTATCGAATGCCTGAAAGAAGCATTCCGCGGCGGTTGGGCCGTCGCAAACACAATTGCGTCCGTGCTGGCTTTGGGTGGCGGCTATGTGGCGTGGCAGTGGCCTACCCTTGGCGGTAGCATCAATTTTCTTATGTGGGCTATGCCATTGGGGGCGCTGGTAATCTTCGTCTACTTTGGCTCTCTACTAGCAGCGCATCGACTCTATCAGCAACAGGCTCTTTCTATCTCTGAGCAATCCCGACAGAATGACGAACAAGAAAGTAAGCGCCGCGAGAGTCTCTATGCACGGCTACGGCAGGAATACATGTTGAGCCACGACGGCTTGAGCCCCGCGTTAATCGCGGGACTGGCGCCTGTTCCGCCGGACTGGATAAATAAGAGGCTGGCGGAGCTTGGAGAGAAATGGCGTGTGTAGGACGCTGAGCGGTCGGAGAGATAGGTAGCAAAAAAGTCCGGGGACATGGGTTACACCTTCTTGCGTTTCAGTCTGCCATATTCATCCTCGATGCGCATGTGTTTTTCAAGGAGGCGGCCGAGCCTCAAGGGCCCGAAGTAGACGTTCTAGATTCTGTCGTCGATTTCCTCCGGGCCGACATACTCCCCGGCGCATACTTGGGTAAAGGGAAATGCGCCGAACTTTCGATAATCGGGTTTTTAAATGGGGACTAATGCCGCGCCTCTGATCTAATTAACTGTTCGCATCGATGCGCGACCCGCAGGACTAAGGCGTCGGCGCCGGGCCGGCCCGCGATCTGGACACCGATCGGCAGGGCCATGTTGGTCCACGCCGCAAGGCAGGGTAATCGCGGGCAGTCCGGTGGAATTAAACGGTGCGGTGAAAGCGGTTAACACTGAATGTACCGGGCGGTTGGTGCCGGCGATAGCGACGGTGACGGCATCGGCCGCGGGCGCCGGAATCGCCAAGGTTGGAGTAATCAGCACATCCGCGCTATCAAGCGCGGCCAGAAACGCGCGCCGCAGGCGCTGCCGCAGGCGCTGCGCCTTGACGTAATCCATACCCAGCAAAAACTGGCCGATCTCGAGCCGCACGCGGACGTCCGCACCTAGTTTGTCTCCGTGATCGAGTAAGCGCCGCCAATGGGCGTTGGTTGCCTCCGGACATATGGTCATAAACTGAATCGCCGGCGCCAAGGCGACACCGGCGATCGCCGTGTCGGCAACGCTGGCGCCGGCGTCCACTAATAGGGCGATGACTTGGTCGACGCGCGCGCGCACCTGCGCATCAAGCAAGTCAAAGAAATAAGGTACCGGCCTGGCGATCCGAAGCCGCAAACGATCATCCGCCTGGCTCGACCGGATCGATCCGGCCGAAAGTCCAGCCATGACCTCAAACATGAGCGCCGCGTCTTCGACGCTGCGCGCGATCGGCCCGACGTGATCGAGCGACCACGCCAATGGCATCACGCCCTCGCGGCTTACCGCGTCGTAGCTCGGCTTAAGACCCACCACCCCGCAGCACGCAGCCGGAATCCGGATGGAGCCGGCGGTATCGGTGCCAACCGCGACCGCCGCCAAGCCGGCGGCCACCGCCGCCGCCGATCCGCCGCTCGAGCCGCCGGCGATGCACGCCGGCGCCCACGGATTTTGTACGCGCCCGAAATGCGGGTTGATGCTGGTCACGCCATAAGCGAGCTCGTGCAGATTGGCGGTGCCGATAATAATGGCGCCGGCGGCGCGCAAGCGCGCGACCACCTCGGCGTCAAACTCCGACACCTTGGGATCGATCGCCCGGGTGCCGCCGGTTAATGGATATCCGCGGACGTGCATCAGGTCCTTGACCGCCACCGGAACCCCGGCAAGCGCTCCCGGATCTTCGCCGCCGGCAATACGCTTTGCGAGCTGCTCGGCATCGGCAAGAACACGGTCGCGCGCAAGCGTGATGAAGGCGTTTAAATGGCGGTTAGCCTCGGCTCGCTCCAGATAGGCGGCGGCGACCGCGACCGGCGACAGCGCGCGGGCGCGTACTCGCGCCGCGATTTCCACCGCGCTTGCCAGACAAATATCATCGTGAATTTTACTGACAGGAGGTGCCACGCTCGGCGGCGCGGCCTGCTGTGCCAGCGTGGATTTCGGCGGCGCCAACAACGGCGCGTCGTCCACCTCGGGCACGGCAAAAAACGCCTCCAGCTCGCGTTGATTCAGCGACAGCCGCTCCTCCCACAACGCGGCGCGCTCCATAAAGGGATAACGCCGGAACTCGGCGATCGCGCGCAATAGCTTTCGATAGGGTGTTTTCGCCTGGGTCACGCGCCTATCCCCTTAGGGCAAGGGTATCTACACATCTCGAATAGATCGTCATTCCCGCGCAAGCGGGAATCCAGATACCCCGCGTCAATACTGGATTCCCGCTTGCGCGGGAATGACCGTTGGGTGTTGCGGTGCGATTGGGCGGCTCCTTCAGAATCATTGGGTTGATGAATTGTGTAGATACCCATGCCCTTAGGGGCACGAACCCTACCGTACAGGCTTGATCAGCTTCGAGATATCGAGCGGTATGCCCGGCGCCTGCACTAAGGTTGACTTGCTGATCGGCTGATTGACCTCGGTCAACTGATAGGTGACGTAAGGAATATCGACCCATTGCTGGAACTTATACCCCGGCTCGCTCGAGAATTGTACGGTTCCGCGCGTGCCGACGAACTTGATGTCTTTAAGCTGCTTTATTACCGCATCGGCATTGGTGTTGCCCGCTTTCTTGATCGCGTCGGCGACCAGCAGGAGCGAGTCGGCGGCTTGAAAGACCAGGCGGTTCGGCTCACCACCGGTTTTCTTTGTATAAGCCTCGCCCACTTTAAGCCCGATCGGCGGAATATTCATTCTAGGATGGTACAGGGCGAAGTTAAGCATATACTTTCCGGCCTCATGCACGTTGCTCCAAAAATCCGGATAGTCCGCGAGCCCGGCGCCGTCATACAGCCAGGTCTTGGCGGAAGGTGCCACACCTTGTTCGTACAATTGGTTCATCACGATATAAGCGGCCGGCGGCAGCATCATGGTGAGCACCGCGTCCGGCGGATCGCCGCGCAGCGGCAAGATCGCCGGCGTAAAATCTTTGCCGGTGCGGTCGAGTGTTTCAAATTTGTACTCTACCTGCGGCGCTTTCTCCTTAAGAAGTTTGCCGACGGCCTGCGCCTGGCCGATGCCATAGTCGGTGTTTTCCGCGAACGCCACCACGCGCTTGGTCCCCAGCGCCTTAATCACCTCCGCCATCGCCGTCGCAACCCGCGTATTGTAATTATTCGGATTGAAGACCTCCCGATAGCCCATGGTCCGAACCGCGTCGGACCAGCAATTCGTATTTATATAAGGAATATTGTAGCGATGCACCACCTCGATTTCCGCCAGGCAAACCGAGCTTTGATGTTCACCGACAATCGCGACCACCTGGTCTTTGGTGATGAGCTTCTCCACCGCCGCGCGACCCTTTTCCGGCACGCCTTGGGTATCCTCATACAGCAGCTCGATTTGGCGGCCAAGCACGCCGCCTGCGCCATTGATGATCGTCTTCGCGATCTCAAGCCCGTCCCTTACTTGGGTTCCCTGCACCACCGACCCCGGAGGAGACCGGGCGATCACAACACCGACTTTGATCGGTTCCGCGGCAATACCGATACCGCAAACCCCGAAGGCCATGGCTGCAACCAGAGATCTCAATATTATGTTCATACGCCACTCCTTTTGTAGGTAAACTATGTTTATGTTTTATTAAGCTTTGGGCGACCAAAATGATTGTAATGCCTGACCCGCTCACGGCTCAAGGCGCGGGACCGCGGCGTTGAACTGACTTCCGCTAAAAAAAGATCCTGTTATTGCGGGTTCAACCAACGTAGTCTATTCACTATAATCGTCACTGTCTTCATGGCCGGTATGCCGCCACAGTTACGGTTCTGCCGTGTTAGCCGCACATAACGATAAATGAGCGGCGGTAGTTTTTGTCGTTGTATTAGAAGCCTCCCCGATAAACATCCTTCCGGTGCCCCACCTTCACGACATAGACGATAAGCTTGTCATCCTCGACACCATAAATGATTCGGTATGAGCCTTGCCGTATTCGGTAACGGTCATGGCCGGAGAGTTTTTGGACACCGGGAGGACGCGGGTCCGTCGCCAGTTCCTGAATACGACGGACGATGCGTTGTCGATCCTTCTTATTTGGTATGGCTTCAATTTCCTTTGCCGCCGATGGTTTGATCAGAACCCTATATCTTTCCACGTCGCTTTAAATCCTTAACGACGTTTTCAAACATCAAGTTAGATTCCCGTGCCCGTTCTTCGAACGCGGCCAAGTCTTCGGCGTCTTCCGCAAGGCTGAGTTTCACCGCTTCATTGACCAGTTCGGACAAAGACTGCTCGGTCTCCGCCGCCTTCAACCTCAAGGCCCGATGGAGTTCAGGATCAAAGTAAACGGTTGCTCGTTTCGGTTCACCACTCATGGCCACATTATAGCGATATGACGTTTTAACGTCAAGACGCTAATAATCTTAGCAAGCGTAAGATTGGGTGAGCGCTCCGCCAGGATTGACGGTGAAAAAATAACTGCCTCCGGCGATAAAGTGTCTTCAGTAGTTGCCATAGTTTCATGTTATCCGCATGAGTGATGGGTGGCGCTGCGCTTACCCATCCTACGGGCTACCGGTTGGCCATGAATATTCCGAAAATGATCAGCACCATGCTAAATACATGGACCGCGCCAATCTTTTCACCGAGAAAAAAACTCGCGGCGATAGCGCTGAAAACGGGAAGCAGATAATAAACAATCGAGGCCCGATAAGGCCCTATAATAGCGATCGCCCTATTCCACGCTATAAATGCGACAACTGATGCCAGTATGCCCACATAGAGCAGCGCAAGCACGGTGGATTTATCGAAAATCATCGATTGGTTCGAGACGCGTTCCCAAAGATAAAACGGAAGCAAAAAGAGCAACCCCAGCGCAAATGTTGCCGACAGGAATGTCCGCATGCGCATTCCGGAAGGAATTCTTTTGACCAACGCGCTGTAACCGGCAAATGCCGCCGCCGCGCCAATCATCCATATGTCGCCAACCGCGAATGTCATGGCTCTAAGTTGAACCAGAGAACCATTGACGATCAGCGTCAATACGCCGGTAGCGGCAATCAAGATACCGGCGGTCTTTGCCGGAGTGACAGGCTCGCCAAAAAAGATGCGCGACAGAAAAACCATGAATACCGGCGCCGAAACCGCGATCAGTGATAAGTGGGCGGCGCCTGCCGTATGGCCGGCGGCGTAGATCACCGTATTAAATACGGTGATTCCAAGTAAGGCTGTAATCGAAAGATACCCAAGGTGCCGCTTAACGATGGGCCAGTCCTCGATGAAGCTACGGCCGGTAAAGGGAATAAGCACAGCGACAGCAATGACCCATCGCCAAAAGGCCAACCCAATAGGAGGAATCTCACGGTAAAATCCGCGCGCGATAACGAAGTTTCCGGCCCAAAGCGCCGTCGCGACGATTGCCAAGCAGTAACCGAAGGAAGTCGCCGAGAGCAACTGCCGGCTTATTAAATTCTCTCTAGCAACCGTAGCCCCCATAAAGCGCAGCGCAATCCAGGATCTATTCACCTATATCTTCCCACGTCGACCAGTACAACGCTATATTTGAGAAAAAAGTTGAATCAAGAACGAGACGCCACCTTACCACCACCAAAATTCGTGATCGCGAATCTGGCTATCGAGGGAACGGTACTGGCCGCCGTAAAACAGGAGCGGCGCCCGGTTGCTTTGGTAATCGAGATAGCCGACCCGGCCGAGGTAGAGGGTATGGTCGCCGGCGGGATGGCGCGCGGAAATATCGCACACGAGATGCGCCAGGGCGTTTTCGATCAGGGGCAGGCCGTCGCGCCAGACGAAATTGATCTTAAATCCCTCTTGCGGCCGGCCGGCGAAATGCTGTGACACCGGCTTTTGATCCTCCGCCAGGATGCTCACCGCATAACGCCCGACTTGCGGCAGCAATTTGTGTATGTGCGCGTCGTTATCCACCGATACCAGCACCAGCGGCGGGGTCAATGATACCGAGATGAATGCACTCACGGTCATGCCGTGCACTTCACCATCAGCCACGGTGGTAACTACCGAGACTCCGCTGGCAAAATTGCCCACAACCTTGCGAAACAGCAAGGGATCGATGGGTTTGGGCGGGACGGCTTGCATAAGCGGATTCAACCTTTGTTATCGGTTTTAAATGGTGATATGTTAAATGTGGACTGCCGATTAACGCAGAGCAGCGATTATAGCCTAGTGCGGCTGACCAAGACACTCCGTTCCGTCCAACCCAAGGGGAGCAAAACCATGAGCATTAAAAAACTTATTCATATGTTGCTGGGCTGCGCCGCCTTTATGCTGGCGCCGATCGCCCACGCGGAAGATACGATCAAAGTGGGAGTACTGGCGGAATTTTCCGGGCCGTTCGCCGACTTCGGGCAGCAGATCAGCAACGGCATTAAAGTCTATATGAAGGAACACGGCGATACGGTCGCGGGCAAGAAGATCGAGGTGATCTACAAGGACACCACCGGCCCGGCCCCGGACATAGCGAAACGCCTGGCGCAAGAGCTGGTGACGCGCGACCAGGTGCAATTCATCGTGGGCTTCGGGCTGACGCCGAACGCCATGGCGGTCGCGCCGGTGGCGACGGAAGCCAAAGTGCCGATGATCATCATGAACGCCGCGACCTCGATCATCACCACCAAATCGCCGTACATCGCGCGCGTGTCGATGACGCTGCCGCAGGTCACCGCGCCCATCGCCGAATGGGCTTACAAAAACGGCATCCGCAACGTCTATACCTTGGTTACGGATTACGGTCCCGGCCACGATGCGGAAGCCACGTTCAAAAAAGTATTTACTAAGCTGGGCGGCCAGATCGCCGGCGAGGCGCGCGTGCCGTTGAAAAATCCGGAGTACGCTCCGTTCCTGCAGCGCGTCAAGGACGCGAAGCCGGACGCCCTATTCGTATTCATTCCGGCCGGGGAAGCGGCGGTCGGGGTGATGAAGGCCTACGCCGACCGTGGACTGGCGAAGGCGGGCATTAAGCTCATCGGGCCCGGCGACGTGACCGACGACACCGTGTTGGAGGCGCTGGGCGACATCGCGTTGGGCATGGTGACCACGCATCACTATTCCGCCGCGCACGATTCACCGGAAAACAAGGCCTATGTCAAGGCCTATGCCGACTTGAACGGCGATAAGCTGCGCCCCAATTTTATGTCGGTCGGCGGCTATGACGGCATGGCGGCAATTTACGAGGTGGTGAAACAGCTGAACGGGGTGATCGACGGCGATAAGGCGATGGCGATCCTGAAGGGCATGAAGCTGAACAGCCCGCGCGGCCCGATTATGATCGACCCGCAGACGCGCGACATCGTGCAGACCGTCTATGTGCGCAGGGTGGAGAAGGTAAACGGCAAGTTGTACAACGTCGAGTTCGATAAATTCCCGATGGTGAAGGACCCCGGCAAGGAATAGGCGTTTCCGCTAAGCCATGGTGCTGAATTTCCTGGGCGTGGTATTCGACGGCCTGGCCTACGGGATGCTGCTGTTCCTGATTTCCGTGGGTCTGTCGGTCACCATGGGTTTGATGGGGTTCATTAATCTGGCGCATGGGGCGTTCGCCATGGCCGGCGGTTATCTCGCGGTTACCTTGATGAACGCAGGCTGGCCGTTCCTCGCCACCTTGCCGGTCGTGTTCATCGTGGTTGCGACCGCGGCGTTGTTGTGCGAGCGCGCGTTTTACCGGCCGCTGTACCGTGCTTCGTCGCTCGATCAGGTCTTGCTTACCGTGGGTTTAATCTTCATGGCGATGGCGGCGGCCACTTACATCTGGGGGTCGGCGCAACAACCGGTGCGCCTGCCCGCGTATTTCAGCGGCCAGCTCTCGCTGCTGGGATTGGAGCTGTCGCGCTACCGCCTGTTTCTGATCGGCGTCGGCGCCGCCATTACCCTGGCCCTGGTGTTCGGCCTGGAACGCACGCGCTTCGGCGCCAAGGTGCGCGCCGCGGTGGACAATCAGCGCATGGCGGCGGGGATCGGCATCAACGTCGGCGCGGTATTCCAGATCACCTTCGCCCTGGGCAGCGGGCTGGCCGGGCTCGGCGGCGCGCTCGGCATCGACGTGCTCGGGCTCGACCCGGCATTTCCCATTAAGTACCTGGTGTATTTCCTGTTGGTGGTCGCGGTCGGCGGCGCCGGCTCCGTTCAGGGCACCCTGGCCGCGGCGTTGCTGTTAGGCGTGAGCGACGTCGCCGGCAAATATTATATCCCGCAAGTGGGCGCGTTCGTGATTTACGCGGTGATGGTGCTGCTGCTGTTGCTGCGCCCGGAAGGGCTCACCGGGCGCAGGGCCGCGACATGAGCGGTGGCAACGACATCGCCGCGCCGCGCGCGGCGGAGCGCTGGCGCGGCTGGGAAATCCTGTGTTGGACGTTCGCCGCCTCCGTCTTTTTTCTGTTCCCGCTGCATCTGGTGTTGGCTTCGCAAATACTAATTTCCGGTCTGTTCGCGCTGTCGTTGGATTTGATCCTGGGTTACGCCGGCATCGTCACTCTAGGCCACGCCGCGTTCTTCGGTGCCGGCGCTTACGTCGCCGGCTTGCTCGCGCGCGCCGGTTGGGGCGAACCGCTCAGCGGCCTGCTGCTCGCGGCGATCGTCAGCGGCGTGTTAGGTTATCTCACCAGCTATCTCGTGGTGCGCGGCCATGAGCTGACCCGCCTGATGGTGACCTTGGGACTCGGGTTGCTGCTGTTCGAGGCGGCGAACAGCGCTTCGTCCATCACCGGCGGCGTCGATGGATTGCAGGGGATCGAGATGTGGCCGCTGCTGGGGCGGTTCCGCTTCGATCTATACGGACGGGTCAGCTTTATCTACGCGTTCGCGGTCGCGTTCGCGCTATTCCTGCTGGCGCGGCGCCTGATGCATTCGCCGTTCGGGCTCGCCCTGCGCGGCATCCGCGATAACCCGCGGCGGGCGCAGGCGATCGGCATCCCGCTGCGCGCCCGGCTGGTCAAGATCTACACGTTTGCCGCGGCGCTCGCGGGCGTGGCCGGTGCGCTGCTCGCGCAGACCACCCAGTTCGTCGCGCTCGACGTATTGAGCTTCCAGCGATCGGCGGAGGTATTAATCATGTTGATCTTGGGCGGAGCCGCGCTGATGTACGGCGGGTTCGTCGGCGCCGCGGTCTATCTCATTGCCCAGGACAAGCTGGCGGGCATCAGCCCGACTTATTGGTTTTTTTGGCTCGGCGCGATCCTGGTGATCACCGTGCTGTTCGTGCCCGGCGGACTGCTGGGCGGCCTGGCGCGGCTGCAAAAATGGATCGCGCACAAGCGCGGGGGCAGCGGGTGAGCCAACCGGTTTTAGTAACGCGCAATCTGTGTAAGGAATTCGGCGCGCTTGCGGTTACCCAAAATGTCAACTTCAGTCTGGCCGCGGCCGCACGCCACGCCTTGATCGGACCGAACGGCGCGGGCAAGACTTCCTTCATCAATCTGCTGACCGGCGTCCTGCAACCCTCGGCGGGCCAGATCTGGCTCGCCGGCGAAAACATCACCCGCCTGCGCCCGGATCAGCGCGTCAAGCGCGGACTCGCGCGCACCTTTCAAATCAACACCTTATTCCCGCATCTCACCCTATTGGAAGCAGTGACAATGGCGGTGTGCGAGCGCCTAGGCGTGACCGGACGCTGGTTCAGCCACCTCACTGCCCAAGGTGACGCCGTGGAGGAGGCCCACGCGCTGTTGGTGCAGCTTAAACTAGCCGACGTTTGCAACCAGGTCACGCGCGAACTTCCCTATGGCCGGCAAAGATTATTGGAAATTGCGCTCGCCCTCGCCTGCCGGCCGCAGGTGCTGCTGCTCGATGAACCGGCGGCGGGCATCCCGGCGGCGGAAAGCGAGGAATTGTTCGAGGTCATCGCCGCGCTGCCGCGCGGGATCAGTATCCTATTCATCGAACACGATATGCGTCTGGTCATGCGCTTCGCCGAACGCATTACGGTGATGGTCGCGGGCGAAATTCTGGTCGAGGGCGCGCCGAGCAAGATCGCCGACGATGCGCGCGTGCGCGCCGTGTACCTCGGAGCCAAACGCCGTGCCTGAGCTATTGCGGCTGACCGACGTCTACGCCGGCTACGGGCATGCGGTGGTGCTGGAAGAGATTACCCTGGCGGTGGCCGAGGGCGAGGCGCTGACGGTGCTGGGGCGCAACGGCGTCGGTAAAACCACCCTCATGGCGACGCTCATGGGCCACACCCGGCTACATAAGGGTGAGCTGCGCTGGCGCCAGCAGGACCTGCAAGCCCTCCCACCGCATCGGCGCGCGGCCGCGGGCCTGGGCTGGGTGCCGCAGGAACGCGAGATCTTCGCCTCGCTCACGGTGGATGAAAATCTGCAAGTCGCCGGCCGCCCCGGACCCTGGGACAGCGAACGCGTTTACCGCTTATTTCCCCGTCTTAGCGAGCGCCGCCGGTATCACGGCAATCAGCTCTCCGGCGGGGAGCAACAAATGCTGGCCATCGGCCGCGCGCTCATGCTCAACCCGCGCCTCATGCTGCTGGACGAACCCCTGGAAGGCCTGGCGCCGGTGATCGTGGAGGAGCTTACGGTGGCGATCCGCGGCATGATTGAACAGGAAGGCCTGAGTGTCATCCTGGTCGAGCAGCACGCGGAAATCGCCCTGTCCATGACGCATCAGGCGGTGGTGCTGGAACGCGGCCGCATCGTGCACCGCGCCAGGAGCGCCGAGCTCGCGCGCGATCCTCTTGCCCTCAGTCGCCTGGTCGGTATTTCAGAACGCGTGTAACTACGAACTAATGATCAAACCGGCCGGATCGGAGGAAGTGAGCGGTTTGGCGGGCGACTTGGGGCGAGAACAACATCCCGAAATGCGACACCTTTAATGTGATGTGATCGGCGGCGCCCGGCAGATGAGTTTCCGCTACCTTGACGGTTCCGTCATTCGGCCTGGATAGATGTGGAACCACTAACCGTCCCGCACCTAAACTCAAGTTGCCGGCGATAACACCGATTTCGCGCGGCGGCGGATGCCAAATTTCCAATTCACCTGCAAGCAAAGCTTGCATGCCATATCCAATGATAGGCCGCAGCCAGGCGTAGCGAGATAATTTCGCGGCGACCTGGTTACCCCGATGCGGTGTGCCGAGGGTAACGATGCGCCCCGGCGGCTGCCGGGGGTAGAAGTGAAACAGTGCGCGGATGACCAGACCGCCGAGGCTATGGCCGACGAAATGAATCCGTGCAGCAGGGAGCAAAGCGAGATACTGTTGCAGCCCCGCCGCATTTTGCCGTAAATCACGCGTTACCGATTTATAGGAAAAAATACGTGCATCAAAACCCTGGCGCTGCAAACGCCGCTTTAAAACCGCCATGCTCCAGCCCGAGAACCACAGGCCATGAATCAGGACAACTGTTTCTTTTTGCGGCGCCATGCTTAGTTACGAAGGTTTACGCGCAGGCAGCGACTTGGAGCTAAAGGGTGCTGAAAAATTCGTTTTTCAGCACTCTGCTAATGCTAATCGTTGTTCAACAACACCAGCAACCATACTGCGCCCCAGTTGATCAGGCTTAACAATATCGCGGCGCTTGCCATATCTTTGGCGCGTTTTGCCAACGGATGAATCTCCAGCGAGACCCTGTCCACCGCCGCCTCTAGCGCGGAATTGAGTAATTCCACGATCAGCACCAGTACAACGCTCGCGATCATTAATGCTTTGCCAAGCAGACTAACGGGTAACAACCAGGCAGTGGGGATCAGGATCAATGCCAGCACGACCTCCTGACGGAACGCCGGCTCATGGCGAAACGCGGCGCCCAGACCTGAGAAGGAATAACACAACGCATTCCACAGGCGCGTGAAACCGGTTTTACCTTTATAGGGATTTTCCGTAATGAACTCCAAATAAATTGGTAGCCATTATAACCAACAAATAAAGCATATAGTGAATGCTAAAATTATTAGCCGGCCTGCCGGCCCTTGGTAAACGCGGTGATCAAAGCAAGAATGGCATCGCGGTTGCTCCACGATGTCGCCTTTTCCGCCGCTTCCTCAAAGCCCATCCATTGGTATTCGCCGTGTTCGGCGGGATTGAGGGTAATCGCGGTTTCGGCCGGGATTTCCAAAGAGAACACATGCTCGGTGTTCTCCGTAACCCCAGGCGCATATTTGTAGCGCCACTGCGGGAAGATTAGATAGCGATTCGTTTTGCCCCAATCGCGCAATCCGTCCATCGCCAAACCCGTCTCTTCCTGTAATTCGCGTTTCGCAGTCGCCAATAGAGTCTCGTCATCCCACTCCAAGCTGCCGGTGACTGATTGCCAGAATTGCGGATGATCGGCGCGCCGCAGCATTAACACCTTGCCGGTGCGCGTATACACCACCACTAATACCGATTCCGGCCGTTTGTATTTTTTGACGGCGTCATCATGGCTAAGTGTCACCTGTCTTCTCCACCGGCTTACGCAACTTAATATTCAGCTCGCGCAGTTGTCTATCATCGACTACGCTCGGGGCATCGGTAAGCAAGCACGAGGCCTTCTGCGTCTTGGGGAAGGCGATAACGTCGCGGATCGAATCCGCGCCGGCCATGAGCGCCACCAGACGATCCAGGCCGAACGCGATGCCGCCATGCGGCGGCGCGCCAAACTTAAGCGCCTCCAGCAGGAAACCGAATTTCTCCTGCGCCTCTTGCGCATCAATACCCAACGCGGCAAAAACCTTTTCCTGCACCGCCGCGGTGTGACTGCGGATAGAACCGCCGCCGATCTCGGAACCGTTCAAAACCATGTCGTAAGCCCGCGCCAAGACGTTGGCGGGATCAAAGTCGACGCGCGCCACATCTTCCGGCTTTGGCGCCGTGAATGGATGATGCATCGCCTGCCAGCGCTTGTTGTCCGGGTCGTACTCAAATAACGGAAAGTCCACCACCCACAGCGGCTGCCAGCCGGGGACCAGCAGATCGCGGTCGTGGCCCAGCTTCACGCGCAGCGCGCCGAGGGCGTCATTCACGACCTTGGCCTCGCCGGCGCCGAAAAATATCAGATCGCCGCTCTGCGCCCGGGTGCGCTGCAGCAGCGCGGTGATGACGGTATCCGGCAGGAATTTGAGGATCGGTGACTGTAGGCCTTCGCGCCCGGCGCCGGCGTCATTGACCTTAATATAGGCCAGTCCCTTGGCCCCAAAGTTGGCGACAAATGTCGTATAATCGTCGATCTGTTTCCGCGTCAGCGCGCCGCCTTTGGGCAGGCACACCGCCGCCACCCGCCCGGCGGGATCGTTGGCGGGACCCGAGAACACCTTGAAATCCACCGCCTTCATCAAATCCGCCACTTCGACCAGTTCCAAGGGAATGCGCAGATCCGGCCGGTCGATACCAAAGCGAGCCACCACTTCAGCATAGCTTAAGCGTGGGAACGGTTTAGGCAGATCGACATCCAACACCGTCTTAAACAACATACGCACCATCTCTTCCATTAGAGCCATAATCCCCTCTTCATCCATAAACGAGGTCTCGATATCCAACTGGGTAAACTCCGGCTGGCGGTCGGCGCGCGAATCCTCATCCCGGAAACAACGCGTAATCTGAAAATAACGTTCGAAACCCGCCACCATTAACAGCTGCTTGAACAACTGCGGCGACTGCGGCAGCGCGAAGAAATGGCCCGGATGCGTGCGGCTCGGCACCAAATAGTCGCGCGCGCCTTCGGGGGTGGAGCGGGTCAAGATCGGCGTCTCGATCTCGGTAAAATCCTGGTCTTCTAAAAAGCGGCGCAGGGTGCGCGTCACGGCGTGACGGAGTTTGATATTGTTATGCATAGGCGCGCGGCGCAAATCCAGGTAACGGTATTTTAAGCGCACGCTTTCACTCACCCCCGGCTCGTCGAGCTGAAACGGCAGCGCCTCGCACTTGTTCAAGATCTCGACTTGCAGACCCACTACCTCGACTAGACCCGTAGGCAGATGCGGATTTTCGGTTCCGGCCGGACGCTTGCGCACCTGGCCCTCTACCTGCAGCACATATTCGTTACGCACGCTTTCAGCCAGAGAAAAAACCTGGGTATTAGCCGGATCGAATACCACCTGCACCAGGCCGGTACGGTCGCGCAGGTCGATAAAGATGACGCCGCCGTGGTCGCGCCAGTGCTGCGCCCACCCGCATAACGTAACCGACCGGCCGACGAGAGAGGGGCCGAGCTGCCCGCAATAATGACTGCGCATGTTTTTAGAGTCCTGAAGATAACTACAGAAAGGAAAAGATGGCTATTTTATTTAAAGCTTGGAACTTAAGCGAACGCTTTGTATAAATACGTCTTTTTTCGCCCCCGGCACCACTGCCCCCACCGATAAAATCATTTTGAGCCCCTCGTCCACCGACATGTCGAGCTCGATAACATCCTTGCGCGGGACCATCAGGAAAAAACCCGAGGTCGGATTCGGGGTGGTCGGCACGTAAATATTGATCACGTCTTGCCCGGTCTTAAGCTGCGCCTCCCCCTGCCCCTCGCCGGTTAAAAACGCCACGGTCCAGAGCCCCGGCCGCGGGTATTCTATCAGTACTACCTTACGGAACGACCCGTTGTTGGAAACCACCGTCTCCAACAATTGCTTAACCCCGGAATAAATCGAACGCACCAACGGAATGCGCGCCACCAGGCGTTCGCCGATATCCACCAGCTTGCGGCCGAATAAATTAGCAACGACAACACCGGTCACCAGCACTACGATCAGCGCAAGCACCACACCCAACCCGGGCACATAAAAACCGAGCAGCGCCTCCGGCCGGTAAGGGGCGGGCAACAGCAGCAGAATCTGGTCCATTACGTCGACCAGCAATTTGATGATTACAAGGGTGACGCCGAGCGGCACCCAAACCAACAGCCCGGCGGTGACATAACGGCGTAGGCGACCCATTAGTTAATGGCAGCCGCCGCTGCCGCAACTCCCGGTGCCGCTTGCCGAGGTACTGGATTCAGACGAGGGTGCGGATTCCGATTTGGCCTCGGTGGAGGCCGGCTGTTTCTGTTTGTCCTTATTACTGTCATTATTGTCATTATTGTCCTTATTTCCCTTATTTTTGAAATCGGTAACGTACCAGCCCGAGCCTTTTAGCTGAAAACCCGCGGCGGAGACTTGCTTTTTAAGCGCCGGCTTGGCGCAGGCGGGACACGCGACCAAAACCGGGTCGTTGAGCTTTTGCAGCACCTCCAGCGCATGCCCGCATACTTGACATAAATATTCATAGATCGGCATGGAAACCCTCCCGGCATTAAACCCCTCGCCGGTGTATGGGGTTAGACGTTCGATAAAACAACTATTATAGCCTTAAGGGGTTCCCATGGCCTACCTCTTTAGGCAATATAAACCGTGTTTATGCTATTTATTAACAGCCGATTTTTATGCTACTTTATGACGCCTTTAACTCCACCTTTAACAATTAGGATAATCCATGGCGACAAACAATAATGCTTCACCTAACGGTAAAAAGCCGACATCAAAGTCAGAGGTTATCGCGCATATTGCCGACAAGACCAACTTGAAAAGAAAGGAAGTCAGCGCTGTCTTTGAGGAGTTGGCTAATTTAATCCAGCGAGACCTGAGAAATGGACCCGGGGTATTCAACTTTGCGGGCATGCTGAAAATCAAAGTGATCCGCAAGCCCGCTACTCTGGCGCGCAAGGGCATCAATCCCTTTACCAAAGAGGAGGTTATGTTTAAACCCAAACCGGCGCGCAATGTGGTAAAAGTGCTGCCGTTAAAATCCTTGAAGAGTATGGTTTAAAACGACGAGCGAGGCGCGACATCTAACAGGGTGTTGAAAAACTCGTTTTTCAACACCCTGCGGTGGCCGCTCTCGCGCCTCCCTGCGCTACCGCGGCACTTGGGCTTCCTGCCCGTCGCGGTATAGGGACGTACCGCCATTTTTGCTTGACGCATCCCTGCGCCAAGCCCCTACGGGGCTGACGCGAAAATCCGCTCCCGGCGGATTTTTCAAACACGTCAAGTGTTTGAAAAATGAAGCAAAGCAAAAACCATGCTGTGCAGGATGCACGAATGCCGCGAGCGCAGGGATGCGCAGGAGCGGCCACTTTTTGCTTTGCGTGTTGACAATTTCTCCGGGAGAGAAATTGGGCGCTACCTAGTAGCGCCCGTAGGGCGAGAACCATGGATGGTCCGAGTCAAAAAGGCCATGGAGGGACTTTTTCAACAACCTTGCTAAAGTCGCGCCTCACCGGCCTGGAAAATCGGGTTGTTCCAGCGCGTCGGCGGCGACGATAATCGCGGCATGGACGAACAATTGCGGGTAGTTGCCGAGATAAGCGCCGGTTGCGGCGTCAATTTCTTCAGAATACAAGTTTAATGAGTTACTCCGCTTAAGGAATTTTTCGAACAGTTTGCGCGCCCGCTCGCGCTCTCCCGCGCGCGCCCAATAAATAACGAGCCATAAAGTACAAAGATTAAAAGTGCCTTCCGTCCGGCCGGGTTCGTCCTCTAAACGGCGGTATAGCAGCCCGTCTTCGCACAGTTCGTTCTCGATAATTTGCGCGGTCTGGCGCAAACGCGGGTCAGTAACCGGGAGATAATCGTAAAGCCCGAGCAATAACGCGCTCGGGTCCACTCCCTGTCCGCCCTCGACTGAAACATAAGCGCCCCTGTCTGCGTTCCAATAGTGTTCATCGATGTACACGCGGATTTGCCTGGCGCACTCTTGCCAGCTTGCCTCGTTGCCGGGAAGCCGGAACTTTAAGGCGATCTCGGTCGCCGCGCGCAGGCCGACCCAGGTCATGGCCTTGGAATAGAGATATTGGCGCGGCATGGCGCGCTCTTCCCAGATTCCCGAATCGGGCTGTGGCCAGCTTTTACAAAGTGAGTCGGCAAGCCGGGTCAGCATAGGCCACCAGCCGCGTTCCAATTGGCCGACGTGCTCGCTATAAAGCTTAACCGCGATCAACAGCTCGCCGTACGCATCTAACTGAAATTGCTTTATCGCCTCATTGCCGATGCGAACCGGGCGCGAGCCGGCATAGCCCTCAAGGTGAGATAAGATGCGTTCATTAACCTCCCCCTTGGCATCAATGGAAAACATGATCGGAACATGTTCACGCGGGTTGATGCAACTCATCACCAGCCAGTCGATCAGGCGTTTAGTTGCTTGCTGGAATTGACCACGCGGAAGCATCGCCAGCATCACAAACGCCATGTCGCGCAGCCAGACGTAGCGATAGTCATAATTGCGCGTCTCGCCCAATTTTTCGGGCAGGGAAGTAGTGGGCGCGGCGAGCAAGGCGCCGGTCGGACGATAGGTCAGTAAATGAATGAGCTGCACGCTCCGTTCGATCACGCGGCCATAGGCGCTGTCGCGCCCGACAATCGGCGGGCCGCCCTCCCACCACTCCCGCGCCGCGCGCATTTCCGTGGGAAAATGCCAAGGGCCGGGCGCATTGGCCAGCGCCAGCATCAAGCATTCACCGGCCTGTAAAGTAATATGCCCTTCGAGTGCCCCTTCCGGATTAATCTTCCACGCCACATTGGAAGGACCCACAAAATAATAATCGCCGAGCCGGAAACCGTCGGCGAACGGTGCCGGGGTCACCCGCTGCATGGCATAATTGGGACGCAGATCGAGATAAACATAGATTTCCGCGGAGCCCTCCATGACCTGCACACAACGCATCAGCGCCTGGCGATCAAGCTCATAACCCGCCATGAATTCGGTCCGCGTAAGACGCGCATCCTGCGTCCATAATTGATGTTCCAACACAAAACTGATGCCCAAATAATACGATTGCGTGCGCACGATCGGTTTCACCGGGGTCACTAAAAAGCGCCCGCCGGTGTGCAGGTCGAGCAGCGCGGCGAATATCGAGGGGCTGTCAAATGCGGGCCAACACAACCAATCGACGCTGCCGGCGGAAGAAACCAGCGCACAACTAAACCCGTTGCCGATCACGCCATAATCCGCAATCGGCGTGGCTTGTGTCACCGCCGGGTTATTCTTCAATTCGGCTAACATCGCGCCACTCTTTTGGTAATATTATTCGACTCGTAAAGCAACTTGGCACTGCCGCGCGTGGAAATCACAGCGAGTAAGTTTTGGATTACAAAGTTATTCACAATTGTTTTTAACCATACAAGAGCCGGCGAGCATCAGGCTCCACCTTTAGTTGGATTATGACCGGCGGCAGACAGGATTTGCCGCCGCGACTGTCTCCGTTAGGGAACGGCCGTTTTCCTTGGTTTCTGCCTGCTTCCATGCGGTTTTTCGGCTGTTTCCCTGCCTTTCTTGCCCCCGGCCTGGGTTTTGCCGCATCATGATCCCTTAACTGATCAATTATCGCAGCGGTGATAGCCTATGGTAGGGACTTATAATCCCTGGCTGGTAGCCTTATCCATCACGACGGCGGTGTTCGCTTCGTTCACCGTTTTCCACCTGGTGGGGCGCATCCAATTTGCCTATCGATTAGCCCCTAAGGCGTTGCTATTCATCGGCGCGATCGCCATGGGCGGCGGTATTTGGTCGATGCATTTCATCGCTATGCTGGCGTTCAATACGCCCATGCCGGTGGACTACGACGTATTGACCACGTTGATCTCTCTGTTTGTGGCGATCTTTATGACCGCGATCGGCTTAATCACCGTCAGTTACGGTCATATGACGGCGCTCAAACTGTTCACGGGTGGAACATTTATGGGCCTGGGCATCGCCGCCATGCACTACCTCGGTATGGCGGCGATGCGGATGCAGGCGATGATGCATTACAATTATTGGTTGGTCGCGCTCTCCATCCTCATCGCGGTCATCACCTCCACCGCCGCGCTATGGCTCGCGTTCAATTTACGCAGCCTAGGGCATAAAACCGGCAGCGCATTGGTAATGGGCGCGGCGATTGCCGGCATGCATTATACCGGCATGGCGGCGACCGTTTTTACGCCAACCCCAACACCCGTCGCCTACACCGCGTTAGCCATGGCGCCATCTTCGCTCGCCATCGCCATTGCCGTGGCTAGTTTCGTTTATTTCATATTCGCCTTGCTGTGCGTATTACCGGACAAGCCTTTCCAGTGGATGGCGGCGGGACAGCCGCATAACGGCCAGGATTTCATAAAAAAACTGCCGGTTTATCAAAACCGAAAAGTCACCTTGCTTAATCTTGAGCAAGTGATCCATCTGCAGGCCGACGGCCACTACACCACGGTTTTTATGGATAAGGAGCAGCATTTCTGCAATCTGAGCTTATCCGAGTTGGAAACAAAACTGGATCCCGAGCTATTTGTCCGGGTACATCGCAGCCATATCATTAATATCCGCTACGCCAAGTCGTTTGAAAGACAGCTTGATCAGGCGCTGGTGATCGTCGACGGCGACACCCACATTCCGGTCAGCCGGGAAAAGGTGCAGCGCCTGCGTGCTCTCTTGGGCATTTAATGAGACGCTGAAAAACGGCGTTTTTCAGCAGCCGGCTAAATCCAATCCGGCGGACTTTGCCGGCCGCCGGCAAGCGCCCATTTTTCGTGCGCGATTTTTTTCGTTTCAGGCAGAAATTCCGCCGTTGGTGAAAAGGGGCTGGTATCGCTAGCGCGCCGGTACATACTGCGCACGAAGGGGCGCGGCTCGCTATATACCAGGTTGTTGAAAAAAAAGGACTTTTTCAGTATTCCGATAGCACCTTGTTTCTCAAGGAAATCAGCCGTTTCTTCCCCATTCAGGTAAATTCTAGGCGGAGGGGAAAATCCGCAAAATTCAGGTATGATAGTAGGCGCCGGCTTCCTGATGGCACGGCCGACGCCTCAGCCCCCTTTTGAGGCGGCAATGTCCCGAGATTTCTAGATGTTCGCAGTGGATAATTACTAATTAATAAGGAGAGACCATGATACCCGGCAACTTCCAATACCATGCGCCAACCACCCTAAAGCAGGCAGTCGAGCTGTTAAATCAATATGGGGAAGAGGCGAAGATTTTGGCCGGCGGGCACAGCCTGCTTCCCATGATGAAGCTGCGTTTCGCCGAACCCGCTCATTTAATCGATATCAATCTGGTGCCGGGGCTCAAGGGCATCAGCGAGAAAACGGGCATGATTCATATCGGCGCCATGACCACCGAAAACGAACTCATCGCCTCCGAATTGCTGCAGAAAAAGTGCCCCCTGATTCCGGAAGCCGCGCGGCTGATCGCCGATCCCCAGGTGCGCAACCGCGGCACCATCGGCGGCGATGTCGCCCACGGCGACCCGGGCAACGATCACCCCGCGGTAATGCTGGCCCTCGGCGCGTCACTGGTACTGCGCGGTCCGAAGAAGGAGCGGGTGGTGCCGGTCGATGGCTTTTATTTAGGGCCGTTGTCCACGCAGATACAAGCGGATGAGATTTTGACCGAGATCCGGGTGCCGACTCCGCCGCCTCGCAGCGGCTATGCCTACCAAAAATTGAAACGCAAGATCGGGGACTTCGCTACCGCCGGCGCCGCGGTCCAGCTTACGCTCAACAATGGGGCTTGCAGCCAGATCGGCATTGCCTTGACCAACGCCGGCCCCACCCCAATCAAACTGACCGCGGCAGAAAAACTATTGACCGGCAAAAAGCTCGACGAGGCGCTGATACAAAAGGCCGCGGAGCTCGCCATGGCGGCGTGCGATCCCGCGCCTGACATGCGCGGCCCGGTGGAATATAAGAGACACATGGTCGCGGAAATGACCAAGCGTGCATTGAAACAGGCCTGGTCACGGGCTGCCTAAGAGGAGGAAGAAACATGGCTAAAAAATCCCAAGCTACGAAATCGGCAAAGACTGCGATTGCGAAACCGGCAAAGACCGCGATTGCTTTCACCCTGAACGGCGAGCCCGTGGAGGCCTTGGTCGAGGCGCGCACCTTGCTCGTGCATTTGTTGCGCGATCAATTGCATTTCACCGGCACCCACGTCGGCTGCGAAACCAGCCATTGCGGCGCCTGCACCGTGGACTTTAACGGCCAGTCGGTAAAGTCCTGTACCCTGCTGGCGGTGCAGGCGAATGGCGGCGAGGTCATGACCGTGGAAGGACTGGCGAAAAACGGCGCACTGCACCCGGTCCAGGAAGGGTTCATGCAGGAGCACGGCCTGCAATGCGGCTATTGCACTCCCGGCATGCTCATGCGCAGTTATCGCTTATTGCAGGAAAACCCGCGTCCTAGCGAAGAACAGATCCGTTTAGGGTTGTCGGGCAATCTCTGCCGTTGCACCGGTTATCAAAACATCGTCAAGGCGGTGCAGTACGCCGCCGATAAGCTCCGTCAGCCTAAGGAGGTCGCATGAGCGCCGCAGCAGAACAATTAGACCGTGAAAACAAGATAAGCGGGATCGGTCACGCGCGCAAGCGCAAGGAAGACCCGCGTTTTATCCAGGGCAAGGGCAATTACGTCGATGATATCAAGCTGCCCGGCATGCTGTACGGCGACCTCGTGCGCAGCCCGGTGGCGCACGCACGCGTCAAATCCATCAACACGAAAAAAGCGCTGGCCCTGCCCGGCGTCGTGGCGGTGTTGACCGCCAATGACCTCAAGCCGGTGAAGCTGCATTGGATGCCGACCTTGGCCGGCGACGTGCAGGCGGTGCTGGCGGACGAAAAAGTGCTGTTCCAGAACCAGGAGGTGGCGATGGTGATCGCCAGCGACCGTTACGTCGCCGCGGATGCGGTTGAATTGGTCGAAGTGGAATACGAGGAGTTGCCCGCGCTGGTCGATCCGCATAAGGCTATGGAGCCCGGCGCGCCGATCCTGCGCGAAGACCTGAAAGGCAAGACGCAAGGGGCGCACGGCAATCGTCTCCACGATAATCACATCTTCACCTGGGAAGTCGGCGATAAGAGCGCGACCGACCAGGTATTTAAAACCGCCGCGGTTACCGTAACAGAAAAAGTTACCTATCAACGCGTGCACCCCTGCCCCATGGAGCCCTGCGGTTGCGTGGCCTCGTTCGATAAGGTGAAAGGCGAGCTCACGGTGTATTTGACCTCGCAGGCGCCGCACGTGGTGCGCACGGTATTCTCGATGTTGTCCGGCATCCCGGAAAGCAAGGTGCATATTATTTCCCCCGATATCGGCGGCGGCTTCGGCAACAAGGTCGGGGTGTATCCCGGCTACGTGGTGGCGACCGTGGCCTCGATCGTGTTAGGCCGGCCGATAAAGTGGATCGAGGACCGCATTGAGAATCTGTCCACTACCGCGTTCGCGCGCGATTATCACATGACCGGCGAATTGGCGGCTGATAAAGACGGGCGTATTCAGGCCTTGCGCGTGCATGCGCTGGCGGATCACGGCGCGTTCGACGCCTGCGCCGACCCGGTCAAATGGCCCGCCGGCTTTTTCAATATCTGCACCGGTTCGTACGACATTAAGACCGCCTACGCCCGCGTCGACGGGGTGTACACCAACAAGGCCCCCGGCGGCGTCGCCTACCGCTGCTCGTTCCGCGTAACCGAGGCGTCTTATTTGATCGAGCGCATGATCGACGTGCTGGCGCAAAAAATGAATATCGACAAGGCCGAGATCCGCTTGCGCAACTTCATCCAGCCGCAGCAATTCCCCTACAAGTCCGCGCTCGGCTGGGAGTACGACAGCGGCAATTATCCGGTCGCGCTCAAAAAGGCGATGGCGGCGGTGAACTATGCCGCGCTACGCAAGGAGCAGGCGGAAAAACGCACGCGCGGTGAGCTCATGGGCATCGGCATCGCCACGTTTACTGAGATCGTCGGCGCCGGGCCGAACAAGGCCTGCGCGATCTTAGGCATCGGCATGTTCGACAGTTGCGAGATCCGCGTGCACCCGACCGGCAGCGCGATCGCACGCCTGGGCACGCTCAACCAGGGGCAGGGGCACGAAACCACGTTCGCGCAAATCCTGGCGAGCGAGACCGGCATTTCCTCAGACGAAATTACCATCGAAGAGGGTAACACCGATACCGCACCTTACGGGCTTGGCACCTACGGCTCGCGTTCCACCCCGGTGGCCGGCGCGGCCGCGGCCAACGCCGGCCGCAAGATCCGGGCGAAGGCGCGCAAAATCGCCGCGCATCTGCTCGAGGTGAGCGAGGATGACCTGGAATGGGACTTGGACCGGTTCAAGGTAAAAGGCGTACCGGATCAATTTAAAACCATCAAGGACATTGCCTGGGCGGCCTACAACAACGTACCCAAGGGCATGGAGCCGGGGCTGGAAGCGGTGGAGTACTACGACCCGCCGAATATGACTTATCCCTTCGGTGCCTATATCTGCGTGGTCGACATCGACCGCTTTACCGGCGAAACCAAGGTCAGGCGTTTCTATGCCCTGGACGACTGCGGCACCCGCATCAATCCCATGATCATCGAGGGCCAGGTGCACGGCGGCCTGACCGAGGCATTCGGGATCGCCATGGGACAGGAACTGGTGTTCGACGAAAGCGGCAATATCCAGGGCGCGAGCTTCATGGATTATTTCCTGCCGACCGCGGTGGAGACGCCGCGCTGGGAGACGGATTACACCGTCACCCCGTCGCCGCATCACCCGATCGGCGCCAAGGGCGTGGGCGAGTCGCCCAACGTCGGCGGCGTGTCGGCTTTTTCCAACGCGGTCATCGACGCCTTCGCCCATAAAGGCGTGACCCACCTGCCGATGCCGCATACGGCCTGGCGGCTGTGGCAGACCAGCCACGAACTGGGGCTGGACAAGTAATTATTGCGTTTACGGCGGGGCACCGCCGTATTTTTTCTGTCGAAAAGTGACTGACGGGTTTAGCTAAATGCAAGTGAAGCTGGAGAAACGGTTTAACGTTCCCGCCGATGCCCAGGCGGTGTGGGCGTTTATGCAGGATATTAAAGGCGTGGCCGAGTGCATGCCGGGCGCCGAGATTACCCATAAAATAGACAGCACCCATTTTAGCGGCATAATCAAGGTTAAGATCGGGCCGGTCAGCACCGCGTTCAACGGCAAGGTCGAGATCAAGGGCAGCGACGCCGCGCGCCGCGAGTTGAAACTGCTCGGCACCGGCACCGACGTCAAAGGCGCGTCCACCGCCTCGATGAATTTGACCGCGACGGTGCGCGATTCGGGAAACGGCACGTCCGAGGTTGCCGGCGTCTCCGAGGTCAATGTCTCGGGCAAAATCGCGAGCTTCGGCGGGCGCATGATGACCGATGTCTCCGAGCGCCTGATAAACCAGTTCGCGGAGAATTTCCGCGTCCGGGTAACAGCGGCCAATGACGGCACGCAGCCCGGTGCAGGCGCGCCGGCGCGGGAAATCAACGCCTTCGCGCTCGTGTTCGACGTGCTGTGGGATTACCTCAAACGCCTGTTCACCAGGAAATCGACGGGGCCCGGCAAATAGGGTCTCTCATGAAAAACGCTTACGCGGAAATGCAGAATCGCTTCGAGGCGGTGGGGTATATCGCCGAGCCGGGCTTTTCCGCGAGTATTTTGCTGATGACGCAGCTGCGCCGCCCGCTGCTGCTGGAGGGCGAAGCCGGGGTCGGCAAGACCGAGGTGGCGAATGCCCTGGCGAAGGTGCTCGGTTGCGCGCTGATCCGCCTGCAGTGTTATGAAGGCTTGGATGTCAATGCCGCCGTCTATGAGTGGAATTATCAGCGCCAGCTTTTAGCGATTAAGATCCAAGAGGGAGTGGATCTCCCGCTCCAGGAAAAGGAAAGGCATATTTTTCAGGACGAATTTTTATTGAAGCGTCCGTTGCTGCAGGCGATCACGCAACCCCAGCCGCCGGTTTTGTTGATTGATGAAATCGACCGGGCCGACGAGGAGTTCGAGGCCTATCTGTTGGAAGTGTTGTCCGATTTTCAGATCAGCATCCCCGAGCTTGGCACGATCAAGGCCGTCAGCCTGCCTTACGTGGTGTTGACCTCCAACGCCACGCGCGAGCTCAGCGACGCCTTGCGCCGCCGCTGCCTTTACTATTACCTCGACTATCCCGGCTTCGACAAAGAATTGCGCATCGTCAACGCGCGCCTGCCGGAGATCGGCCAGATCCTCGCCGGCCAGATCGTCGCCTTCGTGCAGGCCGCGCGGCGCCTGGATCTACGGCGCAAGCCGGGCGTAGCGGAGACATTGGACTGGGCGGCGGCGCTTGCGCGTCTCGGCGTGACCAAACTGGATGACGACGCTGAAGCGGTGATGCGGTCTTTAATGTGCTTGATCAAGACCAAACCGGACCGGGATGCGCTCGCGGACGAAGTGGTGCAGCGCCTGGTGGCGCAGGCGCTATGAATCCCTTAGACCAGAGCCGCAGGAACCGTGGTTCACGCGCAGACCTCGCGTTGATCGCCCAGCGCATCGTGGAGTTTTCGCGTTTCGCGCGCGACAATGGGTTCCAAATCGGCGTGCAAGAAAGCCTGGATGCGCTAACGATCGCGGGTCATGCGAACATTCTGGACCAGCGCCTGCTGCGCTTCGGCCTGCGCAGCCTGTTTTGCGCCGACAAGTCGGATTGGCAGCGCTTCGACGACGTGTTTAACGCCTATTGGTCCAAAACCCCGATAGCAGGCGAATTGTCCGGCGAGGGCCGCGCGCGACCGCCGCACAAACAGGAAAGCGCCAACGAAGCTGCGCGGGAAGCGGCGGAGGCGGGAGCCTCGGAAGCGCAAGCTACCGGCACGGGCGAGCGGCGCGGCGGCGCCAGCCGGGCGGAATCGACGGCGCAAAAAGATTTTCGCCATTTCTCCGAGGGGGAGCAGAGGCGGGAGCTCGAGCGTCTGATCGAACGTTTGGCGCGCGGCATGCGCTACCGGCTCTCCCGCCGCTACCGCTTTCATCAGCGCGGCAAGATCATCGACCTGCGCCGCACGATTCGCAATAATCTGAAGTACGGCGGCATGCCGATCAAGCTGATGCGGCGAAGGCGCCGGCCGCAACCCATCAAGCCGGTGGTATTTTTGGATGTCAGCGGCTCGATGAATCTGTATAGCCGGTTTTTTCTGCGTTTCGTCTGCCTGGTACTGAAAGAATTCAAACGCGCCGATGCCTTCATCTTCCACACCCGGCTGGTGCATATAAGACACGCCTTGCTGGAACGCGACTCCGAGAAGGCCATGGCAAAGCTGGCGTTGATCTCCAGCGGCTGGGCGGGCGGCACGCGCATCGGCGAGAGCCTGGCGACCTTCAATAAACATTACGCGCCGCAGACCTTGAGTTCCCGCACCGTCGTCATTATTTTGAGCGACGGCCTCGATACCGGCGCGCCCGCGGAATTGGGCGCGCAATTAAAGCGCCTGCATGCAAAGACGAAAAAAATTATCTGGTTGAATCCCCTGCTCGGCCGGGCCGGTTACCAGCCACTCGCCCAGGGCATGGCGGCGGCGCTGCCGTGGGTCGATTTATTTGCCTCGGCGCATAATTTGGAAAGCCTGGCGGCGCTGGAAAACACATTGGTAAATTTATGATTTTTGAACCTGAAGTAGTATTGGATAGTAACGCCATCCTGGAAACGGCAGCCAGCCTCAGGCGCGCGGGCAAGCCGTTTGCCCTGGCCACGGTCGTGCGTTGCGACAACCCCACCTCCGCCAAGCCGGGGGCCAAGGCCATCATCGAGCCGGACGGGACTTTGCACGGCTGGATCGGCGGCGGTTGCGCGCAACCGGCGGTGGTGAAGGCGGCGAAAAAGAGTCTGCGCGAAGGACGGCCTTACCTGGTACACATCAGTCCCGATACCGAGGAGGTGGTGGAAGAAGGCGTACTCGATTTCGGCATGCGTTGTCATAGCGGCGGCACACTGGACATTTTTATTGAACCCATGACGTCGCGGCCACGATTGCTGATCATCGGCGCCTCGCCGGTCGCGCAGGCGTTGAGCGAACTGGCTCCGCGCGTGGGGTTTGCGGTGGTGGCGGCTTTTCCGGGAGCGGAACCGCGATTTTTCCCCGATGCCGATCAGGTACTGGATGGATTCGACCTCGCTCCCGGCAAGATCGGGCCGGCTGATTTCGTCGTGGTCGCTACCCAGGGCAGAAAAGACGAAGACGGCTTGGAGGCGGCGCTGGCGACCGCCGCCGGTTCCATCGCTTTAATCGCGAGCAGGCGTAAGGCCGCCAAGCTGAAGCAGTATTTAATGGAACGCGGCCACACGCGCGCGCGCGTGGAGGCGATTTCCTCGCCGGCGGGATTGGATATCGGCGCGGTCACACCGGCGGAGATTGCGCTATCCATCTTGGCGGGCCTGGTTAAACTGCGCCACGAACGCGGGAAAACCGGGATCCAACAAGAGGCTGTCCGACCAACAGCGCCTAGCGTCGATCCGGTGTGCAGTATGCAAATCGATCCCGCGACCGCGGAATACCAGTCCAGTTACGGCGGAAAGGCCTATTATTTTTGTGGCGCGGGCTGTAAACATCGTTTCGACCAAGCACCCGCCCAGTATCAATCTGGAGGCGTACGATGACGCTATCCTTTGCGCATCGCGGCCCGATGCTGCAAAATAGTCCGATCTCGGCTGCAAACGTTTGATCGATTACAATTCGGACCCAGTTTTTAGGCACGGTCAAGACTTTTGAAAAGGTGCAGCGGCTGGGCGCGTTGCAAACAATGTTGCCGGTATAGGCGAAACGATGCCAAAAGAAATTTTTCAGATCATGGCGGAACGGCAGGCGGCGGGGAAATCCTTCGCGGTTGCGACCGTGGTCGAGACGCGCGGGTCGGTCTCGGCTAAAACCGGCGCGAAGGCGGTCATCGACGCCGACGGGACCATGGTCGCCGGCTGGGTGGGCGGCGGTTGCGCCGAATCGAGCACGCGCGAGGCCGCGATAAAATGCATCGAAACCGGACAGACCACGGTGTTGGATATTGATCTCGACGACGAGATGCTGGGCGCCGGCATGCCTTGTGGAGGGAGTATGCGCGTCTATATAGAACCAATTTTACCTAAACCCACGCTTTGGATCATGGGCCACGGGCGCATCGCCGAATGCCTGTGCCTGTTGGGCGATTTACTGGGATTCAACGTGGTCGTTAATGATTCGACGATAGCGCGCGAACAATACCCGGCGGCGGCGCGGCTGATCACCGATGATGTGCACTACGACCAACTCACCCCGCAACCGCGCGATTTTGTCGTGATCGCCACGCAGCATAAGGGGGATCACGAGTCCATGCGGCGCACCCTGGCGTCGCATGCGCGGTACATCGCCTTGATCGCGAGCCGCAAGCGGTCCAAACTGGTCATGGAATATTTGCGCGAGGAGGGTTTTCCGCAAACCGAACTGGACCGGGTGCGGGCCCCCGCCGGGCTCGATCTTGGCGCAAAAACCCCGGAAGAAATTGCCTTAAGCGTCATGAGCGAGATGGTGTCGATCCGGCGGCAAGGCAGCGGCTTGCCGATGCGGGAAAAACTGCAGGCCGGCGGCAAACCAGTGAAATCGCAAGCCGCCGGATAGCGGATCGAGCAAGGCGGCGAATAGCGCACGGCTGGTCAAATACAGGCCAACATACCGCGGAGGGCAGTCCTATGCGAACTCCGGCGCAAATTCCCTGCTAACAGGGAAAAATACAGGGAAAACTGCCTGCCGGTCACCCCTCCAACCTGTGATTTTTCTAAAATCTCCAGTATTTACTTGAAGTTAGGACAGGACTCGCGCGTACCTCAAAAGTTAAAACAGGGAATTAACAGGGAATTGTGTGTTCGGGAACCACAGGACTCGACTGGGAATAAATGATTCGCGCCGATTTCAATATGATGCTGATAAACGAATACGGGTTCGCGCATTGGCGTACGCTGCGATCCGGACCCACTCCTATGGGCACAGGCACGGTTGGGCGTCCGGGTCATCGACCACCGCTGGCAGACCGAGATAGGCTGGCCGGCAGGCTGGTGTGATAAAGAGCATTTCGCCATGCGCAAGTTTCACCATTGTCCAGTTCGCGTCCAAGCGTGCCGCTTTAAGCTGCAGAATAGTGGCAAACCATGAATATGTCTTCGATAATATCGGGTAACAGATGATTATTTGCATCCAGAAGAGTCGAGGCAACGCTGCCGAGGTAGCTGCCGGTTGTAAATACTTGCAGCCACAACAACCCGGGGCCCGGTGAAACCGGGCCTGTACCATACGGTGTGCCGTCGAAATTAACAGGAGTTGACTTCAGACCTATGGGGTTTGGAGGTGGCTGCGTTGGTGCTTGTGGCTGTCCGGGACCAAATCCAGAAGGCGTCAGGTACACATTCAGGACGCCCGCACTTCCAAAGTCGCCCAACGGTGTTCCTGTCTTGAAAAGCTGCGTGTTATATATGTCTTTGAATTTCAGGAGCAGGTCGACCTGTGAAATGCTGATCTTCTTTCCACGATACTGGAAGGGGAATCGCTCCTTGGTTAGAGCAAGCATCATCGTTTGAACTGTGTCCGTGCTAAGGGGATTCAGGAACTTGTACCACTCAGTTGGAAACTCGTGTCTCAAGCTGAAGAAGCGCACCAGATTATTTTGCTTGGGGAAGGGCACAGCGGTCTGGCTGGCTGGCGACTGCGAGGCCGGACTTGGTAAAACGGCCGCTTGTTTGGCTACCGCCCTAAGCACATCGCCGCCGTCCCGCGCCGTGTATTTCAGATTGATCACGACATCGGAAATCGTTTCGAAGTCGAATACATTACAATCCCGCGGCAGCTCGATTAGCCAGTGCGAGATAACTCCGGCGCCTTCGAAAGGCAGGTACCGCTCGTCACGGAAGTTTAATTCGAACATTCCGCTGTCATTCTGGGCAGAACTCGTTGCGATGGACTGCGTAGCCGCGAAATTCGTGATGAAATGAGAATCTTGCGTGTAGTCCTGTGGACTGTTTGCCACGTTATCCACACGGATTTGGCTGCTCACCAGCGTTAGCTTGCAATTGACACTCGTGTAGGGTCCCGTAACGCAGGGAATTGTCAGACTGACGCTCTTGAGTCGACGCATGTAGTGCCCCGGGTAATCCATATCGAAAAAGGCCTCGGGTAGCGACACGAAACACTGTCCCGTCTCTTTTAGTGTGATCAGGGCTAGAGGGTCGAACAGAACGAGCGAAATGTACTTCGCGATTTCGAATTCGCGCTGGTTCTGGTCCAAATAAGCCAGTTCCATGCGTTTGAGATCGGAGTACAAACCTTCGCCGGCCAGCAGACCCTTTCTGAGGCTGTCCCAATAGCCAAACTGAATAAAGCTCGAAGTCGTTAAACCCAATTCGAACCGGAAACAATATTCTGCCCGCTTTGCAAGGCCATACGCCATCTGGTAGCACTGGAAATAGATGGCGGAGACCTGAGAGACCATCCAGCTATACAGCTTTTGGCTGGTGTATTTAGAGTTTAGGAAGTCGAGGATAGCCTGCGCATTATCGATCTGAAGGTGCTGATTTTGTAGCTCATCTTGCGCGATCTGCACCCTTATTGTGGCCGCGTCGATTTGACTTTGGATTTGAGTGAGTTCCTGGGTCGCCGTCTGGAGCTGGAAGGTCCATTCTTGCGAACGACGATCCCAGCCACCCATGGTCGAAGCCATGTTGGCGTGGTACGTATGCAGCGACGCAATCGCGCCCAGGACTCTGCTTGCGGCAGCCAATGCCTGCGAAACATTGATACCACCGTATCTCGCGGTAACGACAGGGCTAGCCATGCCTGAGGCACCCAACGTAAAGTCCGGTATGAGAGCCGCCACAGAACTGGCGATCTCCACGATCTGGCTGGCACCTTGAAAGGTCTGGGCTTCCTTTAGTTCGCTCACGTGCGTGTTTTCGAATCCGCTCAGGCCCGTGTTGATCAACTGCTGGTAATACGCCTGGCGAGACTGTGTCACCGCATACGACGCCAGCAAACCGGCCAGATTTTTGTTGGCTTCGTCAATTTGCGATTGTTTGATTTGCAACACAGCCTGTAGCACGGATTTCTCCTGCGTGGCGCGCAAAAGCGACAGGGCTTCCGCATCATTTTTCTCCAAAGCCGAGAGTAACGCGCCGCCCAAAGATTTCAATTCAGAACACAACTCGAGTGCTTTTTGCAGGGTGAACGTAAACCGATAGTTCGGAGGGGGAACATTAATATCATTGAGAACACTGCTCAGGTCAACCCCCGCTGCCGCTGCCTGAACCAGCAGAGCTGGACTGATGGGTGGCGCGAACAGTGGAAGCTGTTCCACCTGGCCACGGATATTCATACAGTGGCGAATTTTGAAAAGCCGGTCAGCGACGGTATCCCAGTAACCGAGCAACTGGTCGTTTGGCGGAATGCAGAAATAAAAGCTCTGGGCCGCGACTCCATTCAAAGTTCCTGCGCCGGTGCCGCCCCCTGCCGAAATTGGAGTGCCAGTGCTGAACGGAAACGTGTTCTCAAGCGCGACAAGCGCGTTGGAAAAGTCATCGAGTCCCTGCTTCACCAAATCGTTGTAGCTATAGTCCTGAATTGTGCCTTGCGGGGGAATCGTGACAGGTTTATCGCCGAGAATTTGCTGAGCCAAAACGTAAATCTGCGTCGCTTCATTAATGGACTCGCGGGTGTTCTGGCTAAAGAGGTAGTCCCCCCAAGCAATCAGATTGTCGAGGTATTTCATTACGACCGTCTTCCGAAAGGCAATCGTCCTCATTCGCGCAATCAGAAACGGGTCAAACGGGTTTGTTGTCCACTGGGAAACCTGAGACTCAACATCCAGTCCGCATTCGGAAGGTTGTGGGTTAACTGGCGCGCCCGTGCCCACGATGAAGGCCACGCCATTGCTGGCGGTTCCACCGACGGTCACTACGACATTGCCCGTGGCAGCCCCGCTCGGCACCGTCACCACAATCTGAGTGTCGCTCCAACTGGTCGCTGGCGCCGGCGTTCCATTGAACGTGACCGTGCTCGTACCTTGCGAGACTCCGAAGTTTGCTCCGGCGATCGTCACCGACGCACCGGCTAGGCCCGCGGTCGGCGACACAGCGGAAATCACCGGTGTGTCGAGTTGCAAGAGCAACTGCTCGATGGAGCTATTGATTTCGTCGCTGGCCGAGCATTCATAGAAGGGCAGAAAATTCCAGAACCGCTGTGGCACGGGATCCATCGAGTTGGTGGTGGGATTGAAAATATAATGGAACCATTTCTGAGCTTCTTCGAACCGCTGGTTCTGGCTCAGCCGGGTGGCGATCAGGAGGGGAATATGAAAGAAGAGCTCCCAGTTATAGATGGCGTAGGCCCCACCAAAGGAAAAGTCAACATTTTCCTCCGGAAATGGACGGTCGACTCGCGAGGTCGGCTGGTAAGTCTCCTCAAAAATCGTTGGCTGTGTCCAAGCAGAACCGGGCGTAACCTGAGTGATTGAATTTCCGTCGGTAAGAACGTGCCCGATGAGGGCGCCCCGATTCGGCGTCAGACTGGCATCGTAGTAGAACTGTCGATCAGGATTCCAGAACAGGAAGCTGCTGGAGGGAACCGCCTGCATCGCCGGGATACTAGGTTTAGATCCAGCTGGTATTGCATATAGTTGACCCTCTGCATAAAGGATGCCGCCAGTGAGGCCCGGTGTGTGAGTGCCAGACGTGGATAACGCAAAACCGGAGATAACTCTCCCATCGTTCGTCCTTTGCTGAGTCAGCAGAGACAGTAATTGTGGCACGCCATATTGGTTGAGAGTTTCCATAAATCCACAGACATGGGGATGCCAGAATGTCGCAAACTTCAAATCGAGAGGTCCGACGTTCTGAGGTTGTTCCTGCTGTACGAGTTTTTGGCCGCTCGCGGCTGGTGTCGTCGCAATCTCGACTGGTAGCGAACTCGATCGCGCAAGGATGGAGGTTCTCGCGCCTCCGACTACGGCCGCTGCGGTTGCTGACAATGATTCGCGACTATACCAAGGGAGGGCACCGTTAGGGTTAGCGAGCGCTACCGAAGTATCAGATTGTATGGGTATGACGAAGTATGTTCGTTGATCGTCCTGATAAAAGAAAACGGGCGCTGGCGCTCCAGCTTCCGCCGCCGCGAGATCAAAGCTTTCAATAGAGAATCCGGGCCAACCATTCCCAGGCATGCCCGACACCAAACGGTAGACGGATGGAGTCACTTGAAGGATCTCGCCGCTCGCGTACAAATTTCCTGAGATTAGGAATTGCAGCCAGAGCGTGCCCGCCGTCGGATCGGTTGCCGGCGTTAAGCCATTGAACATGACCGTGCTCGTACCTTGCGTGGCCCCGAAGTTTGCTCCCGTGATCGTCACCAACGCACCCGCTGGGCCTTCAGACGGCGACACAGCGTAAATCACCGGCGCCGTGTCCACAATGACATCGACGACATCGACGACAATGCTGGCCTCCGGCGCCACTGTCCCTACACCATTGGCATTGGCACTGGCATAGATCGTGTTGGGTCCAAGAGAGTTGAGGATGACATTAAAAGTCCATGTGCCATCTTTAGGATCGTCCTTGCTCGGTATGACATTCACGACGGGATGGTAACTATAACCCGGCACCCCGAGAGTGACCGTTAAAACGGGACCACCACTATCACTACTATTACTAGCACTTCCGCTGAGGTCGAAGGAAACACCCCTCGAGATTGTCGCGTTGTCGCTGGGGCTATCGATGGTCGCGGAGAATTTCCCCCCGATTACCGGGGCGGACACTTTCGGGGTGCTCGCATTTGCCAGCGGCATCGAGTCCACGGTGAAGGCCACGCCATTGCTGGCGGTTCCAGCGACGGTCACTACGACATTGCCCGTGGTAGCCCCGCTCGGGACCGTCACCACAATCTGAGTGTCGCTCCAACTGGTCGGCCTTTGGGCGACCTCCAAAAGTGTGTTATCGAAGTATGTACTGTTGTAGGGAATTCCATACCCCTTAAGGGACGGACCAATAAAATTAGTATAATAATTTGTGGAATTGTTCGTCGCGATCTTTCCCGCGCAGTCCGTAAAAATAAATACTCCCTCAAACGAACTGCCATTCGGCATTTGAAGATTGCCAGTATAGGTATCCGGAGAGTAAAAATTTGGTGTTCCAGGCCACATTGGTGTCCAGACGGCGATGCAAAAATTCCCCATCGTGTCGTGTACTGGCGAAAATTCGAAAACGCTCTGTGTCAATGCTCCCACATATACGTCCGTATATGTATTTGTCGAATCGTTAATAAAATACGGAAGTAAGTATTCTGTGGAAACTTCCTTTGGTGACCATTTTCCCTCGCTGTACCGGCTCCAAGCGATTTGGAGTTGCAGAACCTTGTTAGCCCGCACTCCGCTGCTTCCAGGTGGATTTAGGGCCGGGGGAGCGACCTCAGTGAAGATGGGCCAAAAAATGTAGGGGTGGCCGTTCCAAACCACGGGTAGGAGATGGTTACCTTGGATGTCAGCTGTGACGGTTTCCCAAGGTGTCCAAACCGAAGGGCTGTTATTCCGCCCGTAGTAGCTTGCATTAAGAAGCTGACGATAATAGTAGACATTTGGAGTCGAGGGCCTGCGAGCAAACACGTGAAGAACGTCGTTAGATGAATCCAGCGTACCGTCCGGAAAGCGGGTCGAACGAGGATCGTTTTGCCAATAGATTCCGCGCACGTCCAGGCGCGCAATCTGGTCTAGTTTTTCTAAATAATTCAAGAACGCCTGTTCCACGGTGTCGGGCGTAACGGGGTTCTGTTGAAGTTCGGTTTCCAGTTCTTTGAAGAAAGGCGTCTTGTCGTCACGTAATGTGGGCTCGATCCAGTTCTCTGGATAAAGAAAGACCTCGCGGTTCGCTTGCCAGACGCGGTAATTCTTCATCCATTTCCAAATCCTGACGTCTACCGCGGATGGCGATATATCCGGCTCCAGATTAATCAACACTCGCTGAACGAAAAGCTGAATCGCAGCGCTGGCCTGCACGATACGAGAGGTCTGCATGCAGGAGCCCATCTCCACGTCGATCAGGAAATACTCGTATAACTCCTCGGGAGTAGTGATGCTGGTATTCAGCTCCCACCTATCTGAATTGGCCAGGATGTAGCCCACCAGGGCATCGCGGGAACTCTCGCGTAATTTATCGTTCAGCGACTTGCCCACCTTGAGCCAGGTGGCATCGTCGTACGTGGCTTTGATCGCAGCTTGAATATCCCGGGCAACGTTCGGTTCGGTGACCGGGTTAGAACCAAGGGAAGCCCATTCGAACATGTGTTTTGAAGAAACGGCGAACCGCGTGGCCAGAGCGAAGCAAGACCGGAGTCGAATAAGCCATCTCTCGTCCACGAAATCGCCGGCGGTCAGACCAAATCCGATCGTTCCGGCTGTCAGCGGATCGTTTTGTGAGCCGAGCAGAACAGCCAATTCCGATGCATCCCAGCCAGTCGCCGCGGAAATGGGCATTATCAATGCAGCGCCGGACGGGGCAGGACTGCTTCCCGCGGCCGCGAAAATCCCAAGAAGACCTGAATCGCCGCCTGGCAGGCTGTCGCGTAAACCGACGAGAGCGAGAAGGCGTTCCCATTGATTGAATAGCGCGGGCGGGTACGTCGATGTATTGACGGGAAGCGCATTGAGATCAAACGGAGCGGTCTTCGCCGGGTCGTTAGGATCCACGCCCGCAAACGCTGCTTTATTGTTTGACAAGTAAAGGACATCGTCGAGGGTCATCCGCAACGTGTTCACCAAAAGCGCGATCCGCCAAAGCAACTTATATGTGGCAAGAGGCCCATCGAACGAGAACGTAGAGCTCGCGTACAGCTGACGCTGCGGGATAACACTCTTCGGTGTCGAGAGACTGCTCCAACTGAGCTTCAGGGCTGTTACCGTGCTGCCCGGCGCGTTCGGATAATCGAGCTCGATCTGTATTAACTCTCCCGCACGCAGGTCGGTGGTCGCGGTATATTCGACCGGCAACCCGGTTACGTAATACTGAACCCCACTACCCTGAACTCCAGCACTGCTGGCGAGTGTGAGGCTCGTCGAGCTTCCCACCGACTGAATCGTGTAGGGCACGCCTTTGATGTAGATTGTCGCCCCCGCCCATCCGGTATCGAAATTCTGGCCTGACACCCACGAGACAACCGCCTCGTTCGTGGTAACCGTTCCGGCTGGAACGGGGGCTGAACCGGAAGATCCAGTGCCCGATCCACCAGCCTGTGATGGTGTCAGTGGGAGGCTGCTGCCACCAATCCATAGCGATAGCGACACCGGCGGATTGGCGAAAGAGGAAGTGGCCTGCTGGGACGTGACGATCCGCACGTAGAATGTGTAGGTCTCACTGAACTGTCCAACCACTTGTCCCGTCCATTTGGCGCTAAGCAAGTTTGAATCCAACCCGGGCAAAGGGACGGAAGTCGGCCCCCAGTTGAAATCAATGGTGGGTTCAACAGTGATTGGCTGAGCCGAACCGCCAAAACCGGGGCTCGAGAAATAGGAAGCCGATAATCCATTGCCAAGCAACGCAAAAAAATCGGCGATCGCCGCAAGGTTGGGATCGATGGTTGAGGCTAAAAGCGCGGCAGCCGAAGAGCTCTGTCCGCCTACAAGCAGCAGTCTGACCAAAGCAACATCCAGTTTAAGGGCGCTGCTCAACGCTTGCACGACTAAACTGATGAAGTTCAACAAGGCGTTCAACACGAAGCCGTATTTATCGGCTAGACTTGCAGTGGGATCGTTGATCAACTTGGCGATCACACTCTTGGTGTCCAAGAAGAATAGCTTGTTCACGAGAAACTGCCGCGGCTGCATGTACAGACTCTCTATCGCGGCTTGATAAGAAGAGTCTGTGGATAAACCCAGCAGCCTCGCTTCATCGGCGTCGGACATAGTTCCCGTCAACGTCAACCGCGCATTGGTTTGGTCATAGGCGATCGAACCGCCGGAAAGGCTCGGTAAGGTTATCGGCGGAAGCGTGCTGAACGGCGCGTACGTATAGGTGACCGACCAAGCTGGTGCGCTCAGCAGGAATAGATACTGGATGGCGGCCTGGTAGTTCCGGTCGCTGGATAAAGCCAAGAGCTGGGTTTCCTGGTCCGCTGACATAGGACCGGTGAAGGTGATGAAGGAGTTCGTCGGATCAATCGCAATTAAGCCGCCGAACGCGGCGGGAAATGCGATTGAGGGCAGAAGACCCGGGCTGGGGGGCGACGACTTGTAGGGAGTGGTCCAAGCTGGCGCGCTTTGTTGAAATAGATTCTGAATCGCTGTTCGGTAGGCAGAATCATCTGACAGAGCCAATAGCTGCGCTTCTTGCCCCTGAGACATCGGCCCCGTAAATGTGAGCTGTGTATGGATCGGATCGAACTTAATCAGCGTGTTGAGCAGGGGAGGAAATGTGATGGACGGCAATTTCGCCAACGAAGCCGAATACGAGGCGGTGCCGCCGATCAGTTCCATCGTCGCCAAAACGTCCGAATGCTCCAGCACGGTTTCCAGGTATCGTTTAAGAAGAACGCCGGTCGGGTCGCTCGCCGGGCTCTTTTCAGAAGCCTGCGTGCTCAAGCTGGACTGCAAAGACATGACAAACTGATCCAGATCCGATCGCTGCGGACCCAAGCCGGCTGAAGGGTCCGAGCAATTGCGATAGATATAATTTAACTGTGCAACGGAGAAGTTCGACTGCAGAACCTCCTGCACTTTGTTCACGAACTGGACCGTGTTGTCGGGTGTGGCCGGAGCCGTGGACGTACCGTTGAACGTAATCGTACTTGTGCCCAGCGCGGCCCCGAAGTTTGCTCCTGTGATTGTCACAGGTGTCCCCGCGACGCCCGCGAGCGGAAACAGCGAAGAGATCACCGGAATCTTCCCCACCGTGAAGGGAATACCATTGCTGCCGGTTCCACCGACGGTCACCACGACATTGCCCGTGGTAGCCCCGCTCGGCACTGTCACCATAATCTGAGTGTCGCTCCAACTGGTCGCTGGCGCCGGCGTTCCATTGAACATGACCGTGCTCGTACCTTGCGTGGCCCCGAAGTTTGCTCCCGTGATCGTCACCGACGCACCCGCCAGGCCCGCGGGCGGCGACACAGCGGAAATCACCGGCGTCGTGCCCACCGTGAAGGCCACGCCATTGCTGGCGGTTCCAGCGACGGTCACCACGACATTGCTCGTGGTAACCCCGCCCGGCACCGTCACCGTAATCTGAGTGTCGCTCCAACTGGCCGCCGACGCCGGCGTTCCATTGAACATGACCGTGCTCGTACTTTGCGTGGCCCCGAAGTTTGCTCCCGTGATCGTCACCGACGCACCCGCCAGGCCCGCGGGCGGCGACACAGCGGAAATCACCGGCGTCGTGCCCACAGTGAAGGCCACGCCATTGCTGGCGGTTCCACCGACGGTCACCACGACATTGCCCGTGGTGGCCCCGCTCGGCACCGTCACCACGATCTGGGTGTCGCTCCAACTGGGGAAAGGATTGATTCCAGTCAGTTGTATCAGCGAGATCAGATCCTGAACCGAGACGCCCAAAACTCGAGCCATTCTCGCGTATCGATATAATGCCGAAAGATTGGCGAGATTTGGTTCCAGCGCAGAGGCGGGTAGTGCTCCCCACAAGAACGTGACGATCGCGGTGAGATCGGGGGCCGAAATACGTAGCGCCGCAAGGATTGTATCGGCGTGCGAAATAACTGTCTGGTTCTGGTTCGGCTGGGTTGCGAGGACTGTGTCTGTTCCCGGTGCCCAGCGCATGTCATAGAGATTATCGATGGCGAGTTGATAGTTTGGATCCGCGGAAAGTGCCTTTAGTTGCGTCCTGAGATCATCGGACATCTGCCCGATGAAGAACATTTGATTCCCCTGATAGTAGATGGCATCGGGCAATTGCGTAGGCAGTGTAAAGCCGGTAGGGAGACTCGGAAGCTGGGCGGGGTTTTGCAAGAATAGCTGCACGACCGCCTGTCGGTAATTTGGATCCGTCGACAGACTTAAGAGAAACCTTTCCTGGTTGGCCGTCATCGGCATCGGGTTGCCGTTGACATCGGAGAACTGCAATTGCCCCCCAATATAGGAGATTTGGGCTCCATATGCGTTTAAAAACGAGAGGTTCAACGTCGAATTGCTCGGCAGAGCGGCTGTATATCGCAGCGTGAAGCAAGGGTCCAAGGGGTTGAGGGTGCCCTTATTCTGAAATAACGACAAATAAAGCGAGTCCGCGCCTTCAGTGTCGATATTTGCCCAGAAACCCAACACCTCGAGGCTTGTCAAATTCAGTTTGTCCTGGAGCTGTTTTACTTGTGAGAGCTTCAGCAAGAACGGCGCATCAATGTCCGTAGCTCCAATGGCCGCTATAGTTTTGTCGAGATCCGAGATGTTCCAGCCAAGTTTTTTGTAGAGCCGTATGAAACGGTAAATTTTTTTCAATGCCGTGTAGTCGACATTACCACTCGCATCGGCGGGAGCCAGATTAGCGATGATCGTGCTTTGGATGTTACAGGGGTCCTGAGGATCCACCTGCAGAGTGATGGATTGCGCCGAATTCAGGAAATGGGTCTCTATCAAGTAAATGAGGTCCTGAAAGCTTATGTCTATTCTCTGAAGGAAGTTGGGCACGGAAGCAATGTCCGTATACCACCAGGCGGTGGCCGTCCCGCCGCTCGAGCTGGCGTCAGCATTGGTCTGGCCATAGCTGAAGGTCGTAGGCGATGGCACCGCGGTAATCAGAAACGTCCCGTTGAAGCTACTATCCGTTACCCCGGAGATCGCGACCACCTGGCCTACCACAAAGGCATGGGCGCTCGAAGTTGTGATGGTCACCGCATTGCTCTTTCGGATTGCGCCAATGGGGGAGGCGATAACCGAATACCAGGCACTAGAAGCCGTCCCGTCACCCGAGGTGGCGTCCACCGCGGTTTGTGCGTAGGAGAACGTTGTAGTCGATGGGACTGCGGTGATGACGAACGTCCCGTCAAAGCTACTGTCCGCTACCCCGGAAACCGTGACGTCCTGGCCGGCCACAAAAGCATGAGTTCCCGATGTCGCGATGGTGACGATATTACTCTTTCTAGTTGCCCCAAGCGGCGAAGCCATGATTGTGGCCGTGTTGCCGAAATTCGGCTTGTAACCGTAATACTCGGAAAGGTCGACGGGGTCTGTCTGTGGCGATGTTCCCTGGAAAGACTGGCCAGTAAGGATCAGGAATTCGTTCGCACTGATCTTCAAGTACTCCAGCGCGATCGTCTGATCGCTTGGCGCAGGCGTAGGATTACTGTTGGCCGGCACTGCCGGGTCGACGCCGATCTGAAAGGTCTTCATCACTTCGTACAGACTGCTGCCCGCGAACTCCAGATAAGTTCGCGCAATACTCAGGAAGCGATCGAAAGGAAGCGTGAACGGATAGAAGGCATTCGCGAGAGGGATATAAGCCGCGTCATTTGTGAATTCGGGATTCACACTAAGTTGGTCCGACGTTGCGTCGGCGGGCGTATTGTGCGCGGAAGGCAAAGGCGGATCTCCGAAATGGGTCGCCACGACGCTCTCGAGTATTTCGTTGACAAGGTCCAGGTATGGCAGCGTCGTATTTGTGTTTTCACAATTCAGTTTGATATTGACCAGATCCGGCCGGCGCTGAATCATGTCAAGGAGTGTTACGCTGTTGGGGTTGCTAGGATCGATATGCGCTTTCGAAAGAAAATGCAGCAAATCGACGAAGTACGCTGCCGCGCTTAGAACCGAACGGCAGTCTTTGCATGCGCAGGAGCTCGTTGGGCCGAACAGTTCCTCCCAGTTTGGAATTTGCTGAACAGCGGCGGAGACTTCCTTCGTGACATCGCCGAAAACCCACGGATGACTGTTACTTAGGCCTTCTCGAATGGTCGTATAAAAATTGAGCGTCGAGGCCGTGGTGCGTTGCGCGGTAGCGTAGATTGCCTGCGCCTTTGCACTGTTTCCCAGCGACTGAGTGTGCTGCTGCAGGAACGCGTTCCTAGGAATCGAGGAAATCTTGTATGCAGAATCGAGCCCTTTCCCCATGAGTGTGGTGACTACCTGGGGGTCGGAATTCAGCCGAGTCAGCCGCTGATAGCCGTTTATCCTCGCAGTCACCTTATCCTTATCCGTCGGTGGTATTGCGTTCAGCGCATTCGGGTTCTTGCTGAGGTATTGCTGGAGGTTTGTGGTGATGAAACTAAAGTCCGGCGAACTCTTCAGAAACTGAGCTACTTGGCCGTCGATGTCGTCGCGCGGGGTCTGGGTTAGACTCTGCGCGATGTAGTCCGTGGGGAAGGCGGCCTTGAGAATCCCCAGGATGCCATTCACGTAATTCGAGGTCTTCTCACCTGGGGTGGCGCCGGGGATTGAATCCGGGACAGGGATATTCTGGCTGGTGATGAGTTGTGTCCAGTCGTCGGCGCTGACCTTGGTCAGGTCGCGCGGACTATTCGGTTGGAACTGGGGCTGGGTGCGAAGAGCCTTCACGAGAGGCGGATTGTTCTTGGTGACCACGCCGAGTTGGAACGTGAACTGTATCTCGTGCACGAGGTCCGTGAAATTCGTGTCCTTCGCCAACTGCGACCAGAAATCTTGAATAGTCCCCTTAAAGTTGGCATAGCTATTGATAAAGTCGTTTTGAAGCTGAGGGTCCGTCAACTTGGGATTGGGCGAAGTGCCAAGGAGCGCGCCGAGGTCGGCCCTCTGCACTTCGGGAGTAAACAATGGGCTGTCCTTCAGGTTGGTATTCAGCCCGAGCAGGTCGCTCACCGTCGTCTGGGAAGAAATCTGCGCAATGGCCGCCTGGACGGCGGCTTTGGTTTTGGGATCGGTTGGAAGCTTCACGGTCTTGCTCACGAAATCGCGGAGACTGAAGTCCTTGTTTGCGGCGATATCCACCGCGGGCATCGCCTGCAGCAAGTTGACCAATGCGCTTTGTTTGGCGCCCGTCGCGGCGGTAATCAGATTGGCCTTCAGGGCGGCGTTTAGCGTGTTATCGATGAACGTCTTGGCGGGCGAGCCGGCCTTAAGGTTATCGAGAATGGTACCGTCCAGATTTGCCCCGCCCAAACTTGCGAGTGGTGCGGTCGGCACGGCTGTTATCCCTTGTTGCTTCTTGCGAGCAACTTGTCCCCGGACCGTGAAGGTCTTCTGTTCATCAGCGGCCTCTGCATCAACCTCAATCGTAACTTCAATGTCCGCGGCGTCTACATCCCACAAGACCGAATCTTCAGTACTCTTGATGAGCTCGCTTTCGCGAAACACCTTGAAGAACAGATCCGGTCGGCGGTGCGGGAAGATTTCCCTGAAATAGGACTCATCGAAGCTTATCTGAAACGAACCGTTTTTATCGGTCACTGCGCTGCCGACTGAGTCATCGAAGATGAGCTCCTCGTCCCACGCCTCGACGCGCAAATCGGGAATCCCGGCGCGCGTGTTTCGATCGATCACTTGGCCTTTTACATTGAACTTTTTCTTTTTCTTCCGAGCCATGACGGGCCCTCCTAATATTGGTGATAACTATGCTAACGCTCTCGTGTAAGTTCTCGATAATCCTGCCGGCCTCAGTGCGGCCTTTCTCGCATTTTTCCAAAAATGTCGTAACCCAGTTCTTTGCCGCACCGCATCAGCACACGGCCGCTATACCCTTTTCCCGTTGCCGCGGTCTTTGTCAGTGTTCACGCAACATGCTTCCCTTTACCTTCTTTGAGTACCTACTTGCTTTCTTCTAGGTGAAACGAAAATCACTCCGATCCTGTTTTCTCTCGATCCCAATTGAATCCATTTCATCAATCGAGTCTGACCCCATTGATTTTTCGTCACGGACCGTTCCGAAGACTTTGTAGTCGTTTCGGCCCGAAGCGGCAGAATGCGATGTAGTGGTTTTTTTCATGGTTAATCCTCGCGCACGACTGCATATAGACAGGAAGAAGCCTCGGTTCTTTGTTTTCTCTTTTGCTTCCAGTAAATGGAATCAGGGCTCCTGGTTCTAATGCCAGACTGCATCAGGAATATTCATCGATAATCGGGCAGAAAATTCCTTTGATGTGGAAAATACGGCGGCACCCAAACCGGCGGATTATGGAAAACCATCACTTTTGCTCTCGACGCATCAGGGTTTGTGTTTCTCTGAAGCTCCTTGAGTTGCATCCTTGCGCTTATGACGTCCTTGTAGTTGATTTTAAGGGAGCGAGGATCTGCGAGTTGATCCGGTTTGTCGCGAGCCAAAAGATGCTCGCCGCCCAGCCAAGCCCAGAACCGTCCCCCAGGAGCAGATCCAGGGCTCTCATTCTTATCTACGGAGCTCTTGGCATTCGGTTTATCAGGCTCTGGATTTCGGCGGAAACTTTCTCGCTTTTTCTCGTCGTAATTAGCAGCAGCAATCACTCCAGCCGCAACAGTTATCGGATCCTGGGTTGGTCCGGGGGGTTCGGCTGCCCATGGCAGTTCTCGTCGCCATTCTTGAATTCGACCCACGAGGTAATGATCAACATCCCTCAGCGCCAGATTCTGCGATGTCTGAGAATTTCTACTTCGATACGGAACAACGATGTCGAAAAGAGCACTTCTAAGCAATTCGTATTCTGAGATTTTGATTCCCTTTCCCCTTGCCTTTTCGGCAGCGGCGTCAATTGCTGCGTTCATAATGTCAACAACCGCTCGGTCATGCTCCTCTGTAATGATATCGACATCATGTGACTTCTCTCTTGCCGTTGTAGGCGTTTTTTCTTTGGAAAGTCTTCGAAGATTCTCTTCAACAGTCTTCTCAAATGCAGCAGACTCAACAAAAAAGCGTAGAGGTGGCTTAACAGATTTGTCCTCTGGCGACTTTTGCGGTGCTACTGTGCCCTGCAAACCGCTGTGATCTACAAGTCGCACTGGATTTGACGATACGTAGGTAAAAAGATTATTGCCATCAAGTAAACCAGCGGGATCACAACTTACCCATATCCCCAACCATGGTCCGTAGTACCGCGCGCCGTGGTAGTACAACCCACTTTCCTCATCCCGCTCCTTGCCCGTATAGCGATATCGCTTCGCACTGACTTCGCTGGCGCTGTTAACTGCCTGGTAGGACGTACTGCCGTACGGATAATATTCTTCGTAAGAAATCACTGATGCGGCGTCATCCAGCTCAAGACAAGCCGAACCGAGATGGTTGTCGAACTGATAACGCGATATAGGAGTCGGTGACGCTACGGGTTTCCCCTGGTCGATAGTCTTGGTCTCCACCAAGGCGACGCCACGCTTGTCGTCCATGACGTGCAGCGTCTGGCGCTCAAGTGTTTCTGTACCGCTGCTGTCGTACTCGCGGTAAATCTCAAAGCCGCCGAGGTAGACGCGCTCCTTTGCCTTGTTTGGGACTTGCCCGGCTGCCGCCTGTCCTTCGGTGACCTTGCGCGCGCGCTGTCCGCTTGAATCGTACACATAGTAGGTTGTCTCCGGCGTTCCGTCCGCCACCACTTGCTGCGATGTGGCCTGCAATTGACCTTTGAAGTCCCATTCCATGGTCGGCAGGTGGGGCATCGCCGTCATGTCACCGTGCGCATCGTAGGCGTAAGGCTGTAACGGGCCGCTGCCTATTTGTGTGTTCGACAGCCGATTGCCGGTCTTGCCCGGCTCAAGAAGGCTGGCCTCGTTGTACTTGTAGGTGCGGGTCCAGGCGCCGTTGGTGGCGACATGAGCCATGGCTTTGATGTTTCCGACCTCGTCGTAGTCATATTGGTCCGTATAGTTGCGCAAGGCGCGGAGGTCGTTGGGACTGGCGAGCCCCATGAAGGGATAGTCACGGAGATTTTTACCCGGAGGATCCGGAGCGAAAGCTGTCTGGCCGATATGTTCGCGCCCCTTTGCCGAACGAAGACGATAAATGGCGTCGTAGGTGAAGTCTGAGAGGGGATCAATCTGCTCGTTATTGTAGGTTAGCGTGGGGAGAGCAGCATCCCGGATGCGTGTTATGTTACCCACGGGATCGTACGTGTAATTGAGATCCTGGACAACGCTCGTATCCTTGAACAGCGTCGCGGCAATCCCGTTGAGGCCCGTTGGCCGGGTCGTATGAAGACCGATCAAGCGGAAGGTCTCGGTATCGTAGGCATAATCGGTACGAGCACTGTTACCATACTCAATCAGCGTGCGTTGGCCCTTGGCGTTGTAGTCAATGTTGGTGACATAAGGCGCGGCCGCCGTGGCGCCTCGCAGATTGATATCTACCCGTTCGAGGAAATTCGCCTCATTGTAGGTGGGGCGGACCACACTCCCATCGTGCGTGGTGGCGGATACAGGGCGATTGAGCGCATCGTAAGTGGCGCTGCTTGAGAAGGTTTCCCAGGATGGCTGAACAGTGTCTACGGCCCAATCGTAAAGCTTCTTATAATCATCCGCCACTGTCCTGGAACTGCGCAGCAGGTTGCCCTTGAAGTCGTAGGCCTCGTCCTGGTTGGTAACGGTATTGCGGCCCAGGCTCGTTACGACGCCGGCATTGTCAAAGTGCTGGAACACCCTGGTGCGCAAGTTAAGTGCCTGGTCGCTCGCCTGTCCCTCGCCATAGACAGTTTTTTCAAATAAGACTTCCGAGGTCGTCCGCGGGTCGGAGTTCGCCGGATCGGTGCCCAACACGTACAAGCCATTAGGCCTGCGCAAAACATCGTACTCCGTTCTGAAATTATGGCCCCGGCTATCCCACGCTCGGATGGGTTTGCCCAAGACATCGTTCAGCGTCCAGCGCTCTCCCGCTTCCATGCTCGCCTGATGAATGCGATTGTTCAGCATGTCGTAGTCGTAGCGCATGACGATGCGACCCAGCACATCTCCGTTCTGAACCACCGCATCACGAACCGAACGCTGATTGTTTTCAATATCGAGTTCCACCCTGGATGGGAATTTATCGGTGGCATTGTCCGCGATGGTCAGGAAAGCACGCCCGAGGGTGTCGAAATGGGCAACCGTGGGCGTGTTGGCATGCGCGCCCGCCTTGACGGCGGCATCGTGATCCGGGTCGCTCGGCGGCTTGCCGATTCTCTGGGCGTACCAGGTCGGCGAATAGTCCGCGGCGGGTAGCTGCTGGAAAAAGCCGCCTACATCCGGATCGGTCGTGGGATCCGTTTGAAGAACGGTATCGTTGACATCCCATGTAGCCTGGCGCCAGGGGTCAAACACAACCTTCTCATAGGTCTGGTTGGGGTGGATCGTAGCCACAACGCGCTCGACCGGGTCGTAGCAAAGGATGGGGCTGACCCCGACTTGCACCCCAAATTCGAACTGGTGACCTTTAACGGGGAGCTGGCTGAAGAAGGGCTCGTACTGGCGAACCGGTTTTCCCTTGTTGTTGTAGATGGTCCAGCCGCTCCCCACCCACCGCGGATCGACGGTTGGCCCTCCATCCACGATGGGTCCTGGTTCCGCCTGGATTTTTTTCTGGATTTCACGCCCAAACCCGTCCGAGTAGGAAAAACTGATTTGTATCTTGAGGCCGGTCGCGGGAGTAGCACTGACATGCGTCTCCCGCGCCAGGGTGGAAGAAAAAGCAGGCACCCATTGGGTCGCATCGGTCGGATTCGCGGCGCGGCTGCTATAGAACCGGTTTACATCGTAGACGATGCGGGTGGTGGCATCGCCCAATAGGCCCGGGGCCACCGTATGCGGATCAACGGCTCCGTAGAAGGTGTCGATGTCCGTTTGCATTGGATCCGCGTTAACGTTGCCTAGGTTGTCACCCAGCTCGCCGCTCTTCCCCAGGATTGCTGTCGCCACCGGCATCCCAAGAACATCGAACAGGACCTTAGTCTGGTTGCCGTTCGGGTCGGTGACGAGCGCGGGTTGAAGTACCCGGTAGTCGTTGTTCGCGGTGACTGTGTTCGTGACCGCATCGATGGTTTTCACCACCAGCAGATCGTGAGGATCGTCATAATCGACGGACGTGGCATTGCTGAACGGATCCTCGAATCGGCGCGGGAGAAAGAAATGCAACTGTGCGTTCACCAATTCCTGGGTGGGGTTGTCCGATGCGTTAGGCGAGTAAAAGATCCGTCCCGACGGGACCCACCAGTGGCCGTCCAGATCGACGTAGCCGCCTCCGTCCGGTCCCGTGCCGCCAAGCACACTTGCCGGAGCGGTCAGCAACGCGGTAGAAGCGCGCTGGTAGACCTGGGATAACAGGCCCGGTGTGAAGGCCAGTTTGTAACTCTCACCTGGCAGCGCCAAAGACTCCAGCGTGCCCAGCGGCAGCAGGGTCTTGGGATCGCCGGCGGAAGCGCCCATGTCGTCAGGCCGATAATAGGCGCGCATGCGCTTGATCAAGCGTCGGTAGGGTTCCCCCGAATTCAGTCCGGTGGGATTGATGTCTTCATAAGGCAGCTCATGCTGGCCATCGCCGGCCGCCTGGACCTGGGACAACAAGTCATCGAACCGGAAGAGGTTGGTGATATCCGGTTGCGGACCGGAGGCTAGGGGCTTCGGACTGACCTGGATCAGTTCAAAGCCGCTGGCCTCTGCCGGCAACGGAGCACGGTACGCATCGTCCGAGGAGATGGAATTCGTGAAGGTACTTTCGTTGTAGGCGTAGAGTGAAGTGATTTGCTTTGTCTGATCTTCGGAGATCAACGCCGGATCCAGGTAACGCCGGCCATAGCCGATCGAGACGGATTGCAGCACATTGCCGAACACATCGACGGCCAGCGTCAAGGCATGCGTGACACGCGGGTCCGCCGCAGTCTTGGCATTGGGTGGCGCAGCGCTGGGATCAACGAGGGTCCCATTAGCCACTTTGTAGAGCTTGCGCTCGTAGTGGTAATCGATCGATTCGCGCGCGTGCGTGAAAAAGACCGCGTATCGGTTGATTCCCTGCGGCTGGAGCACCTCTATCGTGTAATCGCGCTCGGAAGCGCTATAAGGACGGTCGGATGCTTCCGTGCCGTCCAGGGCATAAATCTCCTGCCGCAAGATCGAGCCGCGCAGCGAGCGGCTGGCCTCCCGCAACTCTTCGGGTGAAAACTGATACGGGATCGAAGTGCCGTCCGGCAACCGGACCGTTGTGGGGAAGACGGTATCGGGGAGCAGCATCGCTTCCAGCTCCGCATCCGAGAGCCCGGCGATTGCTTCGCTGGCATCGCCTTCCCGGTAGTATTCATCTTCGAAGTGTCTGGAAACCCGTCCTTCTTCGAAAAGGGCCCCGGTGTGAAACCAGGTCATGGTCAGCACCGGTGGCACATTGGACGCGGCATCAATATTCGTCGGCTGGGGGAAACTGCTGCTGCCGGCAAGGGTCGCCAGCTCTTCCGTATCCCATTGGTCGACACGTCCAAAACCGCGGAACTCGCGCTCCACCCCGTCATAGTAGCCATGGTGGTAGGCATACCGTGTCGCAAAAAGGTTCCGGCTGATGTAGTCGTACGTCTCTGTCCGCTCGACCACATGCACCGGGAAAGGAATGCGTGTGAGCCAGGGAGTGCCGGCCAGCTTGTCTTCAATATAGAACTTCGTGGAAGGGGCGTATTTGACCCGTGTTTCGGCGCCCAGATTGTTAATCGCTTTCACAAGGAGATGGGGTTTTTCCCCGCCCATGAGGTCGATGTAGCGCATGGGCTGGCGAGCATTACCGGGCAGCGGAGATGACCAAACGAGGCAGGCGGTGCCGTTGCCCAGGAGATCCAGCGCCATGGCAGCGGAAACACTTTCCACAGGGGGGTAGGAGTTGAGGACACGCCGACTGCCCCACGCATTGCCGGATTGGTTGAAATAAAGGTGGACCCCTCCGCTTGCAAAATAGATGATATCGGCCGTGCCGGAGCCGTCGATATCGGCAAGGCGAATACGGCGTCCATCGAAAAGATCGGATGATTCAAACCAGGGAGCCTGATCCATGGTGACCTTGGTTCCAAAACGGCCATACCCCAGATTCGGCCAGTAACAGACCTCGCCATTGCGGATGCGGACGATGTCGGTCAGTCCGTCTCCGGACATGTCCGCCAGAAAAATCGTTTCCGTGCTGTCGTAAAAGACCAGTTTTGGGCCCTGCTCTTCGTCGAGCGCCTTTTGCACCCGTTGCGCGGGACCAAAGCCCGCCTTGGCAAGCGAGGCATGCCACCAAAAGACGTCGTCTTCGCTGATCAATAGATCCGGGAATCCGTCCCCGGTCAGGTCTATGAATTTGAGGTTGGGATTCTTCCAGTCGAGTACGGGCAGCGACTCAAACGGGATGAACGGCTCCCATCCTCCTTCTTCGGCTCGTTCGTAGTAACCTGGCGTCGGTTCTTCATATTCGACCAGGTCCAGTTGGCCGTCATTATCGAGGCTGACCAACTGTTGTCTGCCACGACTCAACGCGGCTATCGAGGGTTGCCGCGCAACGAGCTGCGTGGGACCCAATCGGGGCAGTGTCGTTTCAACTCCATTCTGGGTTTGGATATTGGCGGGACTGAAGTTCGGCTTGTAGAACCAGCCCTCTCCTTGCTCGGTCAGAATCCCGGACACCCCCTCTCCATCCAGGTCAACCCACCGATACTTGTTGCCGTCAATTCCGTAGGGAAGGTTCTTCAGGCTCTCAGAATCGACGTCCTGAACGGTCTCATCGATTTCGGCTTCCGTGTATTCAAACTGCAGGGGCGGCAGTGAGTGCGAGAAATAGCCGCCCAAGGGGTTACGCACGTAACCGGTTTGGGTGACGGATAAAAGATAGGAATAGAAGGGCTTGGTGGGGTCCGGCGGCGGAACCATGCTCTGCGCATGAGTGAAATCGGTGGAACGTACCAGACAGTTCAATCCGACATTGGCTTCATCCTCGAAGTGATGAAACATCAGGGCGCGGCCGCAGAGGCGGTAGGTGCGGACTTCAAACGTGGATCGATAACTGGAAAAGGGATCGGCCCGGCGATTCCAGAATTGGGATTGGGTTTCCTGAGGAAGCGGATCTTTCAGGTCATGCTCGCCATAGTCAAAGACCAGCTCAAAATGCCAGTCCGCGGGCAATACGGGGGAATTTTCCGCGCTAAGGTCCGGAAAGTAAGGCGTCTGGTTGCCATAGTAGACATGCTTGAGATAGCGGTTGGCGGAGCGCGTGATATCGGTGCGGTTTCGTTCGTTGGCCTGGGAGAGATCGACCTTATCCGAGTTTTCCGGTTTGTACCGATAGGCGATGACGTTGCCTTTGTCGTCATAGCTTTCGCAGATGAGCCAGGTAAAAATCCGCCCGGGATCCGCCGGGTCGGCAATCCTGCTCTCGTTCGTCTTGCCGTACCAGGTGGTGATGTTTTCCCTGGAGATGGAGCGCCAGAACGTGTCCGTGGGATCAGATAGATTTACCCAGCGCTCGATGCGTGCAAACAGGCCCTCCACTCGCGGACGATAACGATGGATGAGATAACTCTGTTTTTTGAAAACATTGTTCCGGGGCGAACTGTCACGTACCCACTGCCCACCGTTCAGGATCAGTTGCGGAACAAGGTCTTCTGCTCCAGAGAGAATGAATGTATCCGACTCCTCATCGTCAAAATACTGGGGCAATCCCTTTTCGGTCTTTCGGGTGATTGAAGGCAGCGCCAGACTCCAGCCAAAGCCGAACGGGCCGTTTCCGGAGCCGGAGTCGTATGACAGGGACAGTTGCGGGCCGAAACCCGAGCGTCCCGGCGAGGTGAAGATCGGCACGGTCATGGAGCCGGTGCCGGTGACCGGGTTGGCGGCGAATTTCTCACCTATCCCGCGGATCGCACCGCCGCCCTTCGGCAGGGTTACGGCCGGCGCCGAAACCGCAAATGCGCTTTTTTCGGAGGAGCCGGCGTTGTCTTCTGACTCTTTCTGTCGCCTGCCTTCCAATGTTCCTCCCTATCCCTCGGTGCAACTAACGCGCGACCGATCTTAACTGTCCAACACTACGGACAGCAGCGCGATTCGGACTAATGGAATCAACCGCATCTGCCGGTGCTTTGGCCGAACGGGTGATGGTGAATGTGGGTAAGGACTCGATAGGTACAGCTTGACCCCCCTCCTGATGGCCGATTTGCTCGGTCATGGAGCAGTATACTGCTGCATCTACGGTGCAAAACCCCATACTTGGGAACTCCTTATTATTATTTTCTATTCTTTAAAATATTCTCTATTATTATATCCGGCTTATATTTGGCGACAAGTTCGCGCCGATATAGCTGTTATCCAGCTTCCCCACATGCTCTCCTGCAGACAGGGGCCTCATCTATGAGTGGCATGCTATGCTCGCTGGAGTTACAGATTGATTACAGATTCGAAAAATATTCGCAGGGCGTCAAAGAAAGGGCGGAAAACCCGCGTTTGGAATCAGCTAAGACGGACACACCCAAAAACAAGGGGGCTTGTGGGGGGGTGGTTCGTGAGCCGCGCTAAGTTCCGTTAGGCACGCTGAGATAGGTAAATGAGGCTGTTATTTATCAGCCAGGGGCCATCCATTTCTGCCAGATAAAATGATCGATGGAAAGTTTCCCAGGGCCGTGCAGCAGCGGCACCAGCAGCAATATGCCCCAATAAATGTGATCTTTAAGTCCCACTTCACTCAGATCGGGATAAGAGATGACCGCGATAATGTTAAAGACAAACAAGACCGCTGCGCTTAAGCGCGCGCCCAATCCAAAGGCCAGGAGAACCGGAAAAATCAATTCGACGGCGGTGCCGAGGGTGGCGGCGATTTCAGGCGGAAGCAGGGGCACGTGATATTCGTAGGTAAAAAGCGCCACGGTTGCATCCCAACTGGCGATCTTTGTCAGGCCGGATTTCCAAAATACATTTGCCACCCAAAGACGGATGAACAAATCGATCACCGGGCTTAAGAAGTCCAACCCGTTGATGATCGGTGTCGCGAGAACCGTTACCTTTTTTATGTGGTGCATAATTCCTCCTTAAGTAGGATCAGCGGCGCGCTTAGAGCAAGAAACCCACCAAGGTTGCAGCCATCACATGTTTTGGTAAGCAGCCATTAAGATCAAACCGCGCTTCCGCTGCAAGCGCCGCCTCACAAGCCCGCGCGAAATTGTGTCCGGATGCGAGTGATCGCAGCAGCGCATATTCCCCGGCGCTAAGAGGTTCTATTTCGACCGTTAGATGGTGCCTGATGATTAGTAGCCGGCTCCCGCCTAAAGAAAGATCCACGGTATTATCGCCGGTATAATCCGGTTGATTGACTTGCCAGATCCGAAATATTGGATATTCCGAGGCAAGCAGGCGGCAGGCCGGATGCAATTTAAATTTGAGTTCGGCATATTTCTCTTGCGGAACCGTGGCTAACGCGTTCAATGCCAGCGGCGCATGTTCCGCGGCGTGAAAGACCTGGTGATAAGCCCATTCCAAACGCGTGACATCAGGCAAATAAACCAATGCCGAAGCGGAAGGAAAGCCGGCGATAAATCCGGCGAATTCGTGGCCGAATTCGTGCAGGTTGCCGCTGGTGGAAGGATAACGGCGGATGTACTCATGGGCGGCGTAGTGGAAAAATTCTTCTCCGACCAGGCGTGTTATGACTGGATATACCGCCCGCAGCGCCTCAGTGAGGCTTGTGAAGGTATTATTCCGATAGATTTGCAAATGGCGTGCGCCGGAAAATCGCTGGCTAATAATATGATCCGGTACAGCCGCGTCGCCAAATACGCCGGCGGCAACGGCGGTCTGTACTTCACGCAACGAGGGCATGATGCTCCTCCAGTATTGCCTCGGCCTTGTGTGCTTCTTGCAGCAGCACCGACAGAGCGGGGATATCGCTGTCCCATTCAATGAGGGTGGGAATCGGGCCGAAACGCCGGAGCGCGTTGTGGTAAAGCGCCCAGACGTTATCGTGCACCGGCGAACCATGGTTATCGATTAATACATCGCCATCCGGATAGCGATTGACCGCAAATCCCGCCAGATGTATTTCCTGTACTGCTGTAACCGGAATCGCCTGGAGGTATTGTCCGGCATCAAAACCATGATTGACTGCACTGACATAAATATTATTAACATCAAGCAAAATTCCGCAGCCGGATGCGAGCGCCGCCTCGGTAATAAATTCCCATTCGGGGATAGTGGAATGTTTATATTGCAGATAGCTGGAGACGTTTTCGATCAAGAGTTTGTGGCCGAGAAAGTCCTGGACTCGGCTAATACGCTCACTAACATGCTTCAGCGCCTCTTCGGTGTAAGGCAGCGGCAGCAAATCATTTAAATAACGCCCGTCGATGGAACTCCAGCATAAGTGTTCGGAAACGAGCCCGGGTTCGAAACGTTGAATCAGCGCTTTAAGTTTGCGCAGATGCGCTATGTTAAGCGGATCGGTCGAGCCCAAGGAAAGCCCCACGCCGTGCAGGCTCAAGGGATAGTGCGCGCGTGTTTGCTCAAGATAAAACAGCGGCGGTCCGCCCTTGCCGAAATAGTTTTCGCTGTGAACTTCGAGCCAGCCTACCGCCGGCCGTGTTTGGATAAGCTCGCGATAATGCTGCGCGCGCAGCCCGATCCCGGCGCACGCCGGGATCGGGGACGCGATCCTGCTGGTGTTGCAGGCAGGCATAGCGGTCTTGCTTAGCCGTCTTTACTTCATCATGCCGGCGCCACCGGGTTTAGCGTTCGGATCGTTGGTGACCACGCCGCCGGCAATCTTCTCGCACGTGCCTTTTGGCACCAGGATCCAGGCGGACGTCTCGTGATCCTTCTTAGCGGTGCCCGCACATGAGCTGTGCGAAGTACCGCAATCGTTTTTGCCGGCCTTGGCGATACCGGCGCATTTTTCCATGTCTGCCGCCGCGGCCGTGTGACTCGCAGCGGCTAAGCCAAGGGCGAGTACGCTGCTGATGGCGCTGGCGAGCAGCGCGTGGGATTTTACATTCTGTACCATAATAAGCTCCTTTTTTTAAGTTTAAGTGATATTCATCGTCAATATTCAATAATTACGGCTCAAGACATGGTGAATACGCAATCTTGCCGTTTCAGAGAGATGGACTGTATCGTCTTCCTGTAAGAATTCCTGAAAGCGATGACAGGCGGCATGCAGAAACCGCATCTGCTGCGCGAAACGCGT